>Ga0233429_1001252_pt1 | contig 32073 bp, 29 predicted proteins | sample SI_118_April2016_3_FD_179879 | JGI IMG/M metagenome (GOLD analysis project Ga0233429, IMG submission 179879) | Seawater microbial communities from Saanich Inlet, British Columbia, Canada - SI_118_April2016_135_MG | ecosystem: Environmental > Aquatic > Marine > Inlet | place: Canada: British...
ATGGGTCGAGATCGAACGGACCAAAGCGCCAGTTCAGCTTATCAAAGAAGTCCTGTGGGGTTGCCCACTCGCCTGTCTTGGATGAAAATAATGTTTGTTGTGTTGCTGTGTTCACTTCATGTCCTTGAAAGTTTTTAGATATACGACCATTGCATCTAACTGTGCTCCTGTCCATCCTGCACCGATGGGAGGCATCAGGGGTGATTTACCCACTGCGGTACCGCCGGCAGCAATCGCAGTCCTTACTTGTGTGTCTTCTCGCGAAGACCAAAAGGTTGCGTCCTGAAAGCTGGCTGGCTTGACGGGGAGAGAGGCGGCAGCAGGACCGTTGCCTGCTCCGAACTCCCCGTGGCAGGCGGCGCATTGCACTTCATAGTCAGAAGCAGCGTCGGCATGTGCCACTGCGGGAGCAGCGATAAAAAAGATAATAAGTAGTCTACTCACCAGTACTCCCTAGCGCACCATCTCCTCGGTCACTGATTGTGATTGGATACCAACCATATAAATCATTGTCACCTTGCCTCTCCATGGCGCGGAAGTGTACAACCGGCGTCATAACAACTTGAGCAATCTTTGCATGTGCATCAATAACTTGTGTTTTAGTTCCAACGTTATGAAGGTTAATAAATACCTCTCCGTCATAACCCGAATCAATGACACACGCTCCCACGATAAGACTGCGCTTTGCAGCCATGCCAGAGCGGTTCTTCACTTCCAGCATATAGCCGTGTGGGATTCCAAACCTGATCCCTGTGGGCAGGACGGCGCTAGTACCCGGGGCAATAGTGATAGCCGTGTTGTCAGCAGGACTGAAATGAACATCCAGTCCCGCATCGCTTGGGTTTGCCCGAGAAGGCGGGTGTACGTTAAAGTGTGTACGGCACCATTCGATCATCATTATTCGCTCCCAATATCAGGGTTTGCAGCAGTGGAAAGAACACTGTAAGTTTCATAAAGCTCGTCAAGATCGACTTCCCCCTTCATCAAACGGTATGCCTTTACAGCAACGCTCATTTCATCACGGGTGAGCCACCCTTGGCGCTTGTAATCGTTTCGGAGGTCACGGCGGTGTTCCTTGTATGGTTCCATCGCATCCTCGATCTCTTTAAGAGAGCGAATATATTCTACGATATAACGCTGGCGGCGGGCTTCTTGCTTAGACAAGACGGACTTGGCTTCGGTACTCATTATTTCTCCTTGTAGTCAATGAGTTATATGTATATAATAGCAGTTTATAGCGCTGCTGTCAACCTATTTCTGATCATTTTTATCAAAGTTTCGGGATCTATAGTTTTGAAACTCGATTATGTTGTCGCGTAGAAAATCATCTGGACAACGCAGATACGCTTGTTCGTATTCTTCCATCATTTCATGCATTAATCGTTCTGTACGCTTATTGCGTTGGCGTGCCAGAAGCAGAGTCGCCAAGAAAAAGATAGAAAAGACTACAAAAAATGAACTTAGGACTATTATGATAGCTGTATCCATGCTCTAACTAGTTGGTTTTATTCAAATTTGATATCTACGTTGATATCAACGTTAAACTTTGGCATGCCAATGCTGGTAGCTAGACCGTGCTCTAAACACTCGTCTGCGTCCAAATACCAGTCGGCGTGACCCTTATCGTGAATCATTTTCAAAAAATAGGTTTTACTTTTGCCGCAATTTGCAGCCATCATGTAATAAACCTTCTTCTGTAGCCTCTCACATTCCTTAGCATCTGCCTTGATCTCTTCGACCTTCCCCCATGCGCCAGTTGATATGTCATGAATCATAACGGTGGCGTGAGGGTCCATGTACCGCATGCCCTTGTTTCCAAAGCTCATGAGGATGGCGCCGCAGGACATAGCCTTCCCCTGAACAATGGTAGCTACTGGTAGTACAGAGTTCTGGATATCTGAAATCATAGAGAGGAGGCTGTATACCTGCCCGCCATAAGAATCGATAATAACAGGAACCACAGGCTGACCAGTGTTGTGTGCCTTCGCCATTTTCTCGGAGAAGTCTTTTGCTGTAACCTCGTTGAAGTTCCGAACCCTGATGACAACCGGGAAGTCATCTCTCAAGTCGTAGTCCTTCAACAGAGGACTAGCGTTAATAATGTGCTTCATTGTTTATCCCAATAGTTTAAAGTTATGGTGGATTGAGCGGGTACTAAAGCCCCACTTAGGATCGTATTCAAGGCGTGCCATGTATGGACGATTGATTTGTACGTTGTCTCCGCGCTCGGGCTTGACGCCCCAGCACTTGATCTTAGTAGTCTTGCTAGTGGAGTCGATCACTTCTACGATCCAATATACCTTGCCGTGCTTAGTCTTGCGCGGAACAATCTTGCGTGGCACGAACCATGCCACCTGCAGGGCGGGGTCGAACTCACCGAGTGGCGGCACAAACCTCTCCTCCAGCCGCCGGCGAACGTTCTCGTCAAGAACCAAGTCGAATGGGAACACGCCAGTCAAGTCAACCTTATACTGAATCAACTCCTCTTCGCTGAAGTTTCCTTCGGGAGCGTATGTCTCGATATTATCTGCGAAGCGCTTCTTGTTCTTCGGACGGTCAACAGCAACTGCCGACCAGAAGTGCTTGAGCCCAGAGAAGCGGTCATCCATGAGACTGTTCAGAGCCTGACAACGAATAAGAACATCGAGTGCCTTCTTGTTCAGCTTTGAGTACGTGATGTTCTCATTGAACAGGAAGTCTTCAATCTCACTGAACGGACGATTGGCAATCACCTGTGCAATAGCAGCATCACCCAAGCCCTTAACCGAAGTCAGAGGCTGAATAAGCGTCTTACCATCATCGCTGATCTCCCAGACGTTACCAGACTTGTTAATGTCCAGTGGAGCAATCTCAAACCCAAAGTTCTTGGCAATGTTGATTGCCTTCTCCTTGCGAGATTCCGGCTCCTTATCCAAGAAGGATGCCATCCACTCAGAAGGATAATAATTCATCAGCCACGCGCATTGGAACGAGAGGACCGAGTACGATATTGCATGCGACTTATTGAAGCCATAACCAGAAAAGTACTCAAAAGTATCCCACAGTCCTTCAGCGTCTGCGAGCTTGATGCCCTTCTCCTGACAACCTTCAACAAACTTTTTATGAATAAGCGCTTTCTTATCATGTTTACCTGTTCCCTTCTTAGTAAGTAGCTTGCGAAGCAAGTTACCTTCATCAAGGGTCAAGTCCTTGCCCAACTTGTGAGCCAGTAGTGCGATCTGCTCTTGGAAGATCAGGAAGCCATAAGTCTCCTGAGTAATCTCTTCCACGATTGGATGCAGGTACTTGACATACTGTGGTGCCTGCTTAGCCTCAACGTAATCCTTATCTACGCCGGCGCTCAATGGACCGGGACGGAAGATTGACGTGATGGCTGAGATGTCAATGATACTTGACGGCTTGGCACGAACACAGAAGTCTTGCGCGCCGTTCTCAGTAAACTGGAACACTCCACCCCACTTGCCGGCGTGAAAGATATTCGTATAAACATTCTGATCATCGAAGTCCATCTTATCCGGGTGAAGGTTAGTATTATAGAAGCTCCGAATCTCATCGAAGGTCGGGTGCTCCGTATCATGGTGGCGCTGCAAGATATGACGAATGGCGCCCTCGATCATTCGGAGTGTGGACAGACCAAGAATATCGAACTTAATGAAGCCCATTGGTTCCAAATGCCGAACGTTCTGCCCCTCTGCCCATGGCGTCTGTCGAACGCCGCCGGAGTTGATCAGCGGCATATACTGGTCAAGGTTTTCAGCAACCACCACGCCGCCTGCATGCCGTGAACAGGAACGAACCTGACCATACAGAGCCTCAACGTGTGTCTTGACGTGCGGGTACTGATTTAGGAACTTTTGTAGCGAGCCGCTGAACTCCATGACCTCTTCAAAGGTAGGAGTGTACACCCCAGCTTTGATACCATGTCGCTGCTTCGCCGGTCCAGTTGCCTCATAGAGCATGGCGCCGGTAACTGCGTTAACCTCTGTGAACTCAATCCCATAGAACTTTGAAATATCCTTGATCAATGAGCGTAGCTGCAACGTGTTCCAGTTGGAGATGGGAGCAACAGTATCTTCACCCCACTCTTCGATCAACTCTTCCTTGAGTGCCATCGGGTCCGATACATCGTAATCAATATCCGGATAGTCAGTGGCATCAGAGCGTAAGAAGCGAGAGAACAGAAGCCCATACTTGATGGGATCAATCTGAGTGATACCCAAGGCATATGCCACAAGCGAGCCGGCAGCAGAGCCGCGACCGGGACCGGTTAGCATCTTTGCGGATGCTTTGTCGGCGATAGCCTTCATGGTCAGAAAGTACTTGCTAAAACCTCGGTCATCGATGACGGATAGCTCACGGGTGAGGCGTTCAATGTATTCGTCATCCTCATGATAGCCGAGAGACTTCAGACCCTCAAAGCTTAGCTTGACCAGTGCATCAGTAGCGGTCAGTCCAGCGGGAACCACGAAGTCAGGAAGTCGTACAGTGTTGTCCGGAAAAAAACTTTCAATGCGGTCGTGAGCAATCTTATACCCAGTTGTGATCGACTTGAGTACCACGTCATCATCGTACTCATAGTCCGCTGCATACTTCTCGTAACTCTCCCACATCTGATCGCCGTTCTTGGGATACAACTCGTATCCAATCTCTTCAACGTCAATCGGGAGTTCGCTGCTCTCGTATGCAGGCTTGCTCTTTCCAAGCCAGCCTAGGCGCTTATAAAGTTCGCGATCCTTCCACGCAGTAGGATTGGGGTAATGACTGTCCGCTGTTGAAACTAAGTCAACGCCAAACTCATTGTGCATTTCAATGATACACTGGTTCAGTGTGTGCTGCTCGGGAACATTGTTCCACTGCAGTTCACCATACCATCGGTCGCCAAAGATCGATTGCATTCGACGAGTAGTCGTCCGCATACGCTCTAGGCACTGTTCTCTGTCAAAGGAGCGACTGCCTTCATCGTCAGTCTCCCAGCTATGCCAGAAATCCTGTGCATAAACTCCGCCCAAGCATGCAGAAGATGCAATGATGCCTTCCGAATACTTTTCAAGCAAAGCATAATCCATTCGGGGATAACGATAAAAGTTTTCACTCTTGTAGCTTTCCGAAATGAGTTTGAAAAGGTTATTAAGTCCGGTCTGATTCTGGACAACGAGGACGAGGTGTGCGCGCAGGCGAAGGACATCCTTCACAGTCTTTTTGCTCGCATCCTCGTCCTCGATAGTCGTACCAGATTGGGACTCTTCCTTTTTGTTCTTGACCTTCGCTCGCGCTTCATCATAATCAGTCCTCCACTCCGAAATAGACGGAATGAAGTAAGCCTCGACACCGAATACAGGCTTGAAGTCTTTACCTTCTGCCTGCATCTTCTTAGCATGCAGAACCTGATGGGCTAGCCCATTCATATTACCATGATCCGTGAGAGCTAGAGCATCACAACCATTCTGGTATGCAAAGTCCATATGCTCCTGTGGATATCCGATAGCATCGAAAATAGAGCCAGCCACGCTGTGAGCGTGTAGGTTTACGAAAGGGATCTTAGATGAAACGCGAGTTGTCATTTATGCTTACGCCTCGTCGATGATGTTGTCAACGAGACGAACGAAATCAGTAGGTCCAAGATCGTTGCCATTGGCACTCTCCTGAATAACGTGATAACGAAGACCGCCAAGGCGCCGATGCAGATGATTAATCTTCTCGCTAAGCGCTGTGACTGTTGCTTCTAGGGTTGTGTTCTTCGCGGATAGCGAAGTCTTTGGTGAGGTTTTGGGTGAGGGCATTTTATTCTCCTTGTTTGATATCCATGCCAATTGGTTTGAGTGTCGAAACCGGTAAAAGATTATCCGGACGCTCGACATTTGTAGCCTCTGGCGAGGCTAAAAACTTACGGTAGTGTTGCCAGTCCTTTATAGAATGAAACCACGGTGCTTCGACTTTATTAGCTCCCTCTATTATAGCAGATTTGAACACAATGTCAAGTGAAAAGTGTCGTGCAGAGTATCTTTTTTCAAGTGGCAGCTTTTTACTGGGGTATTTCTCGTTTTCTTTGGGGGCATACCAGCCGCCCGTTCCTTTGCGCCTGACCTCGCGTCGAAAACGTTTGAAGTCTTCGGCGTCAAAAGTAAAGCTGAGTGGGTGTCCTTCACGAATCGTTTCGCCATTAGTGGTTAAGTAGAACCCTTTGTTTGATGAGATCTCTCTACGATATGATCTTAACACAGTCGGGTCATAAATGCCAGTAGAAAATGCAACAAAATATCGATCAGGAATAATCCACTTGCTCATCTGATTTGAAATGTGATATGCAGAGAGCGCTCCATGGAGTACGCTCCAGCCCTGACAGTCTCTCTTGTCTCTGTCGTTTGGGTGGATAGGCACATAGAAGATTGGAATCGGCTGTTTGCTTTCGCTCGGAAAAGGATCTTGTGTCCGGTTGACCCACACAGGATCTTCAACACAGTCTCCCAGTCGATGTTTAATAATGGGTGCCACGTCATCGTTGCACACAATCCAGATCGTTTCACAGCCTGCGTATGCACACTGCACTACAGCAAGTTCCAATGCTGTATAGTTTTCTGCCACCGGGACCATACAATTCGGCAGCCCAAGGTTAATGTTTGATGCCTGTCCTGCAATCGGGATGATGCCGGCAAGGTGAAACGACTGGCTATTTCCAGTACCAGATTCAATCATGAGTTCAATAAAACTTTAGGTATGTATGGGTTGGCTGGCTTATCATAACCCTCATGTAGCAACTCGGTCAACATTTCGGGTGGGCTGACATCGTGATAAGTGATGTCCGGTTCGGGTCCGTATCCATGCATAGCAATCCTATCTTTTTCACGGCGGTCGAACTCAATCTTCAAAGCATAATGTTTTTGCTTACCCGTCTTGGGACAGATGCCATTCTTAGTACCGCGAATGCCCATTTCACTCATGGCGGCAACAATCGCAAACCTAGCATAAGTGGGAGAATGTTCAAACACATCTACCTGATCCTCGTCTAAATACGAAATAGCACACAAATCTTTCATATCAAGATGGTCACCGTCTAAGCGCTCAGAAGGGTAAAAAATGATTTCACGAACAAAGTCCTGAGAGGGCGTGATGATATGTGTCTCTTTATGTTTCATGCCGGAACGAACATTGAACCAATCCACGATCCTGTAAGTCTCGCAGGCTTTTGTTATAGGAGGCATGCCATCGACCCCAAAATCATTAAATATCCACAAGCTCCCATATTTAACTTTCGTCATTCTGGAGCGATTGCTGCTTGTGATTGTCAGCATGTTTTCTTTGCCTATGCGAACAGCCTGTACATTGTCTGCGAATGGGATCTGACCACCCATCGAGAGTAGCATGTACAGATGGTTCCACAGTTCTATCTGCTTCTTAGTCTTGTTCTTACCGAATCCATACACTGAATAATCTATTTCTTTGTCAAAGTCATCAATTGTTTTAGGTGCAGAATCACCATACCCAATGACAGGGTGCCCTGTATAGAAAGCGTAGATCAAGGCGCTCAAGCTATAGCCTATGATTACGTCATTCCATTGGTACGTGTGTTCTTTCATCCATCCATGAGCGAAGCAAGAACATAGTTCTCCAATATCAGAAGGTACTTCTGTTCATGGAAATCTAGACTCTTAACCATATGTCTTTCAACCGCAATCGTGTCACCTGTCCTGAGAGTTAGGCTGCAGTCTGCTGCCTGCGCCAACACACGATAATAATCGTACTCTTTCGCTGGCGCTTTGTAATCGTCAGGTAGCACAAATCGCTGCTCTTTTTCTGCTGTGGCGCCCAACTCTTCAATCTGAATGTATCGGTTCTTTGGGGTGAGTTTCATGCTTCCTCCTAAATGGTGCATGTGTCGTTGGTACAGAATTTACTTCCTGCACCAGCAGTTTCGGTTTCGATACGCTTAAGCGGCGTAATCTTACTGTTCATTTTTTTATATTCACTCTCGGTGATTGCCTCGTAGGGAGCTTGCTTGTATCCAGTCTCCTTATAAGCGAGGAAAGACACAGCCTTTAATCTCGTCTCGTACATTTCAAGCGCGCTCTTTAAGCCATCGGCTTCGTGCGGCTGAAAGGTTACTGTTACGGAAACAGAGTTATCTGCCCAGAAGTGTTGATATTGTGCTGCAATCTCAAGCTGCTCCCACATCGATACGTCCTTCTTACTCTTTTCAAAGTATGGCTCTTGGACCGGAAACTCCACAACTGTAGTGTTCGGTGAGTAGGCGTCAGGCTCCATTTTGTAACCCGCCTTACTCAATGGCTCAAGCAGATCTGAAGTGTTAGAAAAACGAATCCTGCGAATGTAGTACTCTGACTCAGGGAAGTGAATCCCCGGGGTGCTGCCATTAAGAAGAGAAACCGTGCCGCTTGGCTTGATACTCGTCATGCGTACAGAGCGCGGAATACAAAGCCAGTTTGAATATTCTTCGTCCAAGTCCTGCACACGATCATAAGCCTTGTCGCACCATTCATAAATCTCGCGGCGTCCATGCTTGGAGAACGCCTGTACCACACCAGACTGTGACAATCCAATCCGGCGGTTCTTAAGCATGATTGCATTTGTCTCTGGCCAATGTGTGTTGACCAGCGTGACGGTCTTACCGTAGAGGTATGCGATCTTTAATGTTTTTAGATAATCATCATAGTTTTCGTGCTTAGCTGGGTATGTCTCAACCAAGCAGCAAAGCTCGGCGTCCTCAAGCTGTTGTTCTACGCAAGGGTTGAACCCCATAACATGACGATCATCATCACGCGGATCGTCCTTAAACCTGCCGCGTGTACGTGCGTTGTTCAGCCAGATGTATCCCGGCTCTCCGTTCTTCTGGCTCTGTGCTGCATGCCAAGAATAGTCCATGCCAACTACAGCCTCAAAGGAGTTGTTAGAGCCCCAGCGATGAGAATAAAGCTTCTCCTGATCGTTCTTCATGGACAAGTATTCCTTATCATCGTGTGCTCCCAAAGCGAGCGCGGCAGATCGACGCACATTGCCAGCGACAACACACTTACCAATAAGATTCTCTGTGTCTACAATATCCACAGAAGATGCAGCTTCGCCAATGCGAGTATCATACAACTCCTTAAGGTTATTATGTAGAAGCAGCAGGGGTTCATGCCCTGCGGAGGTTCCGCCGAAGCCTTTGATTTGGGCGCCCATGGGTCGGATGGCACTATAATCAAATCGGGGCACATCGCTGCCGAAGTAGTAGCCATCAAGCAGCATGCGGACAGAGTGGACCCAACCTTCGCGGCTGTCATCGATAACATGAACATCATCAACCCACTTTGGATCGCGGATCACTGCTGTGCCGGCGCCCTTCGTGTCGAAGCCGACGCCGATGCCCACCATCAGCGCATCCATAATCCAAGCAAAAAGATATCCGCCCTTGCTGCTCAAGTCCTTTGTAGAGCGGAAAGCGCAGTTGAACAAGCCGGCGCCGGTACGCTCTTGTACGAACTTGGTGCCCATCATCCACAGACCGCGCCCGGGTGGCGACCATTTCAGAGTAAAGAGGCGATCATAGGCATCCTTTGCTGTACGCTGTGCCTTTGCGTCGTTCCACTCAAGCCCTAGTCGGGCAACGTGTTGCTTCTGAATGTCGAACATTCCTTCGATAACGCGGCGGCAGGTCTGATGCCACTCCTCTGTGCCTGCTGCTGCAGGGTCATGCTCCTCTAGCCTTCGCGAGTACGTTCGCTTGAAGGTCACATATCCTAGTGGACCCCATGGTACCTGCCGATCACGATAGTTGTCAAGAAATGACTCTGATAATCTAAATCGACGCACCGAAGGGTCGCGTTCCTGTTGTTCATACATTGTTACTTTTACTCCTGTTTTTTTCTTTATAATTCTTGTATTTTTCTTTCAAGTTCTCTGCTTGTTTCTTAGCAGAGTTCTCTATAATTTCTCCCGGCGTTTCACCAGTTGGCTCTAGAACCTTAATCTTTACAGACCCCGGGTCCATAAATATTGGATAGACGAGTCCATCTGGTCCATTTCGATTTTTAGCGACGAAAATTCGCCCTGTGTTGTTGTTTTTGTCATCAACGGTTCGCGATACAGAGAAAATAAAGTCTGCCACAAAGCACTTATTGAAAGCTTCGCTGATCGACTCCATTGTAATAACCTCTGCATTCAATCCCGACCTGTTTGTTTGAGATGCGGTCCACACAGGACACTTGTTTTCTTGTGCGATTCCACGTAGCTCTTCATAGATAGATTCCAGTTCATTTCTTTTCTCTTTCTGATATGTAACTGGTCGCAAAAGATCTCCGTAGTCAACTATAATAATATCCGGCTTGATGTCTCGCTTGCGCAGCTTCTCTAAGTGAGTTGATAGCGTGCGCGTGCTAGCAGATTTTGTCGGATACTCTTTAATAATTAGTCTGCCTTCGATCTCTTGGACCGCTTCATACACTAATTCTTTCAATTGAAACAAATCATTTAGCGGTATACCGGTTAGGCAAGAGTCGTAGCGGTTTCCAATAGAAGCTTCAGACAGCTCTAGGGTGTAGTGAACGACCGTTTTGCCATTTTTGATCGCTTGCGCTCCCAAGTGGGTGAGTACCATTGATTTACCAGCGCCAGTCGGGGCAATAACAACCCCTAGTTCACCAGAGCCTAGACCACCCTTGCAAAGATCATCCATTTCGCTCCAACCCATCGAGATCGCATTGCGAGTCTTAAGCTGGAAGCGGGCTTCAAAATCTTTTATGTAATCATGACCAAAGTTGTTGTCACTGCCCAGCTTGAGGGCAGTATTGATTACTGAGCTAATCTCGTCGAATGAAGAACTCTGAAGCAACTTCACAGACTCCATCATTGCTTCTTTAAGCTTCTGCTTTCGGCAGAAGTCTAACGACACTTCTTTAATATATCCGCGACCCTCAACCTCAGAATTGCAAATACGAGCAAAGTAGGCGCGGACCTGCTGCTTGTCGGTTTCTGTCTCATTCTCCAGTTCAGAGCGCAAGACAGTCATCATGATCTTCTGCGTTGGGTGTACGTTGTACTTCTCGCGGTACCCAAATACCTGCTTGACGAAAGCGCGAAGGTATGATAGTTCTAAAAAGTTAATGTCCAGCACCTCAGCGATCTGATCCGCGAACGGACGATCCTCCAAGACAAGTTGACATAGCCCTTCTTGAAAACCTTTTCCGAATTTGCTGAAACTAGGCTGATCTGACATTTCTTTTCCCATGGTAGAGATCATAACTCATTTGTCACTTATTGTCAACCACTATTCGTCTCATACACTGAAATAATGACGACCAATCAAATGTGCCGAAACCATCTTCGATCATCATGCCTTGAACGCCAGTTTTATTAAAAAGTTGTTCTGCGTCTTCGATAGCAAACCGAACCTTGGACTTGCCCTGCGGGGATAGCGATGGCGCATACAACTGCATAAGCTTATAGTTCTGCTCCACCACGGCGCGTCCCTCCAGTATTGAACTGAACGCCTTGAGGTTTGACTCAGCCTCATCGCAGAAATCCATCAGTCGATCAATCGTACAGAACTCCTCATCCGCAAAGAAAGGAAAACGCTTCTTGATTGTACCAAGACCAACGCCATTAATGCCGGGGAGATTGTCTGACGTGTCGCCAGCAATAGCCCGGGCTAGCGCCATGTTGTTCGGGTGAATGCTGTACTCTTCGACCAACCGCTTCGTGTTCATGACCTGCTTCTGAATCGGACGAAGTACTACGGTATTGTCATCACATAGCTGAAAAAAGTCTTTGTCGCTAGAAACGATAACCTTCTGCCAGTCGGCGAAACTGGAAAGCCTAGAGACAAACGCAATAACATCGTCGGCTTCTACTGCCGGAAGCATGGTCTGTGAGATAGGCATTTCGTTCAGGTACTCGATCAAGCGAGTCTGCTGCCATACCTTATTCTTCAACTCTTCATTCTCGGTGAGGGTCCGAATATCACGATTCAAGCGAATGGGCTTGCGACCCTCTTTGTAGCCTTTGTTGACCGCCTTACGCTTTTGAGAGCCGCCAGCGCCATCCCATGCGATCACGATATGATCTGGCTTGGTTTCACGCACCAGCTTCTGAAGGATCTTAAGGAACCCTTTTACTCCACCGATGGGCTGACCGTTGGTGGAGAGGCTAGGGTCTACGATATATGCACGAAAATACATATTTAGTGCGTCAATGATTAATACTCTTGGCTGGCTCATGGCTTATAGACTCCCATCGTCTTGTTGTCAATACTGTAAAATACGCGCTTGACGCCTACATGTCTAAGGACTGCAGCACACATGTCGCAAGGTTTGGAAAGCCTAAGCTCTCCACCCTTACCGATGCGGCAGACGTACATTGTAGCGCCCATTGTTTTCTTGCGGTCCAGACCCAAGACGCAACCTAGCTCTGCATGGTGCGTGGCATGACCGCAGTTTCGCTGGCGAAAGCGATTCCCGAAAGAAGCATGCCTGTTCTTATTCGTGGAAAGTCCAATAATATTGGAGCCTCGCAACAAGAGCGCGCCATGGCGATAGTCTTCGTTACTGGAACTATTTGCCATGCGAGCAGCTAGCACCATATATCTCTTGTGTCGTCCGGACAGCTTCATAAAATAATAAATAAGGGTGCCTTCGGAGAGAGAGTACCCTTCCCGAAGGCGTATTATGTCGCTAATCAGCGATGGCGGCGATGTGCCGGGGCGCGGCGGACCCAACGTCCGGACACCCAATGTCGGTTACGACCGTAACCTACCCAATGACCGGGCGCCCATCGCGCATTGTTATGCGTACGAGCAGCAGGTCGATTAGGTCCAAAGTCGCGACCGTGAACCGGATGCGACCAGTGAGCCCGAAACACACGGGTAGCAGGAACCCACGTCCATGCAACAGTCACAGTAGGATGACCTACTGCGGCAGTAGCACGGGCGTTTGGACAATGCTGGTTGTGTGCGTTGGCAGATTGCGGGACTGCTAATGCAGCCACCGCAGCGAGCGTGATAAGGAATTTCATATTATTTCTCCTTCCTTCTTTGTTGTTCACTATGTTAGACGTATGAGGGCTAAGTTTTATTCACTCTTTTCTTCATTTTCTTCATAAAAATCTGCAGCCTCTCCGATGCGCTTATCGAACTTCATGATGACTTCTTCATCCATGACCTCCATGACGTTCTTGCGGAACTCAGGCTCCTGTAGACGCTCGGTCCACTTGGAGGCTTGGAACTTGGGTCCAACAGCTTCGCCACTTGCATCAAGCAACGAGAACCATGCGCCGGCACGGGCTAGCCGTGGCGAGCCGTTGATTGCATCAAACCAACTTTCCTCGTCTTGGACACCAATAGCGTCACCCCATAAAATACGGAAGTTACACTGGCGACCCTGAGTACCGAAGCGAGACTTTTCAAGCTTCACCTTGACCTCGGAGCCAATGCGGAAGCCCTTATCGTCAGTGACGAAAGACGCTTTTGCCTTGCGACCGGTTAGCCAGATGCGTAGCGAGTACGCATAGATCATAGCCTTGCCGCCGGGAGTCATGTACGGAGTTGTCATAGCCTCGGATGGCGAGCGAGTGATATTGGTCTTAAGCTGGTTAAGAACAAGAAACGTACTCTGCGAGTTGGCGATAGGGACAGTCAGCTTGGACATACCCTTAGCCAGAATGCGAGCCTTCACTGCCATAGATGACAGCGGATTGAAGTCTCCCTCAACATCTGATACAGACGGGGTGAGAGCCAGCGAGTCCCAGATGAATAGCATGCGGTTGTCGTTCGATCCCAATAACTCTTCAATAGTCTCCAGAACAAACTCAACAGAGGTTGCCTGAACATACAAAAGGTTATTAAGATCGCAGCCGGCGCGCTCAAGGAATGTTGGGTCAATAGCAGACTCGCTATCAAAATAGATAACGTCAATACCCATGTCTTGAGCATTGGCTGCAACCTGTGCTGCCATGTAGCTCTTACCGGTCGATTCTAGTCCCGCAATCTCGGTGACCTTACCAACCGGAATGCCAGCCAATCGCCCACGGCATGTAATGGAGTCAAGCCAGCGGGAGCCGGTGCGGATCCATTCCTTCACCTCCGTTGGATTATCTTCCTTAAGGTCGTGGGCTACGTTCTGACCAGCCTTCTTGTTGATTAGATCGCGCATGTCTTTAATGGAAAGCTTGCCAGCCCCATTGGATTTCTTACTTCGTGCCATTCTCAATTTATTCTCCTGAGTTGTGATACTATAGTACCATAGATTGTTTGGTTTGTCGAGAGGTTTTTTTATCTAACTGCAAAGACAGTCCAAGAAACTCCCAGACTTGGATCATCATACATTCTTTCGCCGACTTTATAATGGGTCCGATTTGAATTTGAATATGTCGTACGCACTTTAGTAATTGGGCGAAGGCGGAACTTGATATTGACATTAGGATCAGTGATATAATATTCTACGACTTCATCAATCGACTGAGTTTTCGCTAGAATATTTTGAAGGTCTGCAGGGTCGGTGATGCCGGGAGGTACATCAGCTATCAACACGGCATCTGCTCTCGCTGGATTCGTTTCCGCGCCGGCACACACAAGCGTTAAAAAGCTGCGGTAAGACTCACCCAACACATCAGACAAATGAAGGTAAATGTTTTTTATTTTAAAAGAATTTTTCAGTAGCCCGTTCTTCCCAAAGGCTTCTGACACCGCCAAAGCTTGATGTGCTGCTCCATCTTTAGCCAGTGGGGAGGGGAAAGAGTACGAAGGGTCTGCTGCAGTCACAATCGAAAGGAATTGGTCCTTCTCTTCTTGGATCACAGATGCTTGTTCCGCTGTGATCTTTGCCAACTGCTCCTTCATGTCGTTTACAAGAATGTTACGAGCATCTTCCTCCAAGCCGACCTCGACAAGTTTTGCACGAAATTTAGCTTCATCCATCCGATTTTCTAAAAATCCAAAGTTTTCTTTCTTCATGCTTAGACCGATAGCGCCGCCGTCAGCTAGCACAAGGTTAATGTCTGCCTTTGGCTCTGGCTTGCCGCCGCCCATTTGTTTAGCGCCCACAACCATTTGCTCGCCCAAACTGCCAATGGTCATCGGAACAGGTTGACCACCGTTCGCGTTCACAACGCTATTAACAGCAGCAACTAAGTTTCTCTCGCTATCCTGCCCAGACATTTGCTCTTGAAGTGACTCGGCTTCTGGAGCCAGAGAGCCAAAATCATCGCAACCAATGGCAGAATCACAGATAGCAACTTCATCGTCTGCACCTGTTCCCAAATCTAACATTTCACCAGCCTCTTGCTCTTCTGTTAAGAATCTGCGCCAGCCTTCCATAATAGGTTTCATTGTCATTACCCTATAATTAGTAGTTCGGATGAGGAACCCATTGTTTTTTTGCCAACACATTTGCCATCGACCCACTCGACGTTCTTCATGCCGTATGCCCACTCAGCAGTGACAAACTTGCGGTTAGAGTATAGATCACGGACCTCTGGACAATCATTGTATGACATTACCCAATCGGATCGGTCGGAAAGCAAGTTATAAAGCGCCATATGGTCAAATCCCGCGTGAAGCCCCCCTGCTTGCCCGTAGAGCATCGCAGCGTCTTCTGGCAGCATGTAGGGTGGGTCAAGGTACAGGAAGGCTCTAGGATGCCATGGGAGGCTTGTTTGAAAGTCTGCGTAGTCTACCCTGAAGTTCTCGGCGTTAAACCTGCGTAATCGGTCGATAGACGACTGAGTGAAGCGAGCGTATGATGCTCTCTTAGACCAGCCACCAGAAAAGGTAGCGCCTGAGAAGCTAGAGCGATTGATCGCGTAGAACTTTGCCGCCTTCTCGTATGAAAACTTGAATGATGGATCTCGCAGTTCTTCACGAAGTTTAATAAAATCGTCTTTGGAACATCCTTCTACAAGTTTAGTAATGTCCTTCTCTTCAATCTCGTACTCCGTGCGTAGGGCGGTGACCTCATCAGCCAGCCTTTCGTTATCCGCACACAGCGCTTGCCAAAACCAAACAAGAGGCACCAGCTTGTCATAGCCGATAACCTCTGTACCTCTCGACGCTACCGCCAACTCAACCGAACCGCCGCCAAAGAATGGCGAACACAGACGCGAAACGTCTTCGGGAATGTACGGCAAGATGTGCTTCACTGCACGCGATTTGCCGCCGGGATAACGAAGAGGCGTTTTCATTTAAACTCTGGAAGAAGGATGGCGGCAGACTTTTAACCGGTCTGCCAGCGGCTTTGACTACTCTGTGGTAGTCCCAGTGGTGGATGCGCCCGTAGCCGCACCGACCTCGCCATCTTCAGTCACCGTTGTCCCCTCAGTAGTCGTATTGGGGGTAACAGCCGTAGAAGGCGTGTTTGCTACATTGGTGGTTGTATCACCAGTGGTGATGGTCGCCGCCGTTGTTTCGGTAGTTACGATATCATCGCCGGTCACGGCTTGCCAGCCAATAACCACGGCACCAATAACGATAGCCACAATCACACCTTGAACTCTCCTATCGGAGAAAGAAAAAAGATTAGCCATATTATTCTGCTGCCTCGCTGCCTGTATCTTCAACCGCTGTATCTTCAGCGGCTGTGTCTTCGTCCTTATCCCCACACGCGAACATTAGCGCGAGAGGGAGAACATAAATAAAGTTCTTCATTTTGTCTCCTGTATAATGAAAAATGGCAGACTTTTGACCGGTCTGCCAGCGGAAAAATGGTGAGGCACCTGATAACCCTGTGCCTCCCTGTGGGATGGTTACATTACTATGCGCCCATCAACTCATCAAAGGCGGCGTCAACCGGATCAGTCGTAGTGGTTGACGGCGTGTACTTCTCAGTTTCACTGGAAGAAGTCTCGGCACTTTGATCTCCCGACAGATACTCATCGAGCATGGCTTCCACTTGCGCGGTAGTCGTGCGCTCAAAGAGCGTGTCGAAGTCGGGAATGTTGCCCAGAAGTTCTGCGCAGCGCTCATCTCCTCCTACAGCCTCATCGCATAGGGGCGAGGAACGACGACGGGGCGTCAGCTTCGTCTGGGGGAACGTGGCACCGGGAGGCTTACCATAAGTAAGACTCAAATCGGTACCCGATTCCGCATCAGTAATGTCCCCATATTCTGGGTTCAGTACAAGGCTAAGCAAGGACTCGTAAGCCATCTTGCCGTAGCCCCATGCACGTACACCAGAATCTTCTTCGCCACGTACGAGTACGGGACTAAAAAACCGCTGACGAGCGAAGAGACCTTTTGCCATCTTCTTTGCCTCTGCATCATCGTTTGCCGCTCCTTCCTTCCAGAGTTGGGAGGCAAACTCACACACAGGGCACCCGTCACCGTAGTTGCGCTTGGGGCACAAAAACCCACGGTTATTCCCCACGTTATAGTGGAAGAAGAACTCGCGGAAGGGGTCACCATCTTCGGTCGGAACAATGCGGATTGCTTGCTCGCCGTCGCTGGGACGCCAGAACTTGTTATCGCCGGAATCTTTGTTTTGGAGAGCATCCAGCTTCGCTCTCATTTTGCTAAGGTCAATAGCCATTTTGATTTTTCCTTTTGTTGGTTATAGTCAAGATGATAAATCTCTCATCTTGCTGTATACAGTATAGCTTATTCTGAAGTCAAAGTCAAGAACTTTCTTCACTTTCTTCAAAGGGGCTATCCACTTCGATCTCTGACACGTCGCCGTCTGCCGTTTTCCAATTAAACATGCGGAATGCGTTCGTGTCCAAATCCCATACCAGTTCCATCCCCTCTGCGAGAGTGGACTTGCGACCGGTTCCCTTGACCTGAGAAGTGATAAACTTCTCGGGAATGTCGGTCATACGGACAAATCGCATGGTGCGCGAGTCTCCGTTCTTCTTAGTAAATGTGCCGTTATATGCTTTCATCAGCATTAGATCTCCTGTTGTATCTCAGATGTATTGGCTATTAGATAGCCAAAGTTGTTGGTGTAGTCAGTAGAGTGAATCCGTACCGAAACGATAGTTTCATCACCTACCATTTTTGCGCTACGTTCGCGCAAAGATGTAAATAGCTTGCCGTCTGTTTCAAGCTGCTCTTTGTTGATAGCATAAATATAACATCTTTCGTTGATGGTGTCAAGGGGAAAGAACAACTTTTCTTCATTTTTTTCAATATCCACCACGCCGAAGGTCGAAACCCGGGCTGTTGTCAGCGCTGTTGCTGGTGTGTTGTAGACGGTCTTTGTATTCAGGAAAACGTTTGTCATGTGTATCGTGTCAACGATTAGCTCATTTAGACGTTTATAATACCCTATAACGGGCACGTTGTCAAGCACTTCTTCTATCTTTTTGTTATCGACCAGATAAATCTTCTCAAAGATGCCAGACCTTGCATATTCCTGCAGCACATAATAAGCTGTGCGCTCATGCAGAAGTGCCTCCTTGCTCAGAAGGGAGCGATCCGGCTTGACATAAAGAATATTAATCTTGCATCTCTGGATTTGTTCTAGGATCTTTAATGTTGCCGCTGAAACCTTTCCGGCGCCGCAGACGATAAATAGCACTTCGTCGTCTTTCTTTAGTGTTCTAAAGAACGTCTTAAGGTTTAACGGGTCACCCTCGTAGCCCACTACATTGGCAGACTCAGGAATAGGATAGCAGCCTTTGCCCTTTGTCAGCCCAACGTCAAGCTTATAAACATTGTATTGTGGATACTGCGCAAACCCGTCTGCGATGTTGCAGCCGGCAGCGCCTAAACCGATGATATTCATTCTTCACCTCAACTATATAAAAAGTTTTTCCAGTTCTTAACGATAGACTCGTTAGTGGTTTGTGCAGGGGGAGTGTCCATGTCTCCCCGACCAGTAAGACCGTCGCCAACTATGTGACTGAACATTGCCTGAATCTTTGCGTCAAGCACCTCTTCGTCTTCCCACTCCTCGATTGTCCACTTCATAGCCTTGACTTGGGCTTCGCTGCTGTGATCATAGCAGGAAAAGGTCAGAACAAGCCTGATGTTGGCTTCGTCTGTCGTGCGAATCTCTTCGGTGTACACTCTGAAGTCTGGATATTGACGATCATCACCTGATACCTGTGTACCTGCCCATGCTTTCTCCACCAGCGCTTTGCGTAATGGAATAGTAAAATCTCTGCTCTCCAAGATCGTGCGTGCGTCTTGGACGCTCATGCCTTCTGGTATAGCAGGATATGCTGTGTGTGAGCCATCAATCTCAGTATACGTCATGGGCTCTTCTTCGTTGGCAGTCATGTCCCATTCGTAGTAATCAGCATCTCCGTTTTCGATCTCCTGACCCCACTCGTTGATGGTGCCGCCTTCCATAAAGCCGTCGCGCTTAGCCATGCGAGTGATCTCGCCTTTGACGGCATCGTACATGTCATCGATGCGATTTACTTCAATACAGTAATCTTCAAAGCTATCAGGATCATAGACTATTCCTTCCTCTATGATGCCTTCGTTGTCCATATCAATAGTAAGTCTGATGGTGCCATTGGAGTACTTCAGTAAGCGAGTGCCGTGGCTATCCTGTGCCCAATTCCATTCATAGTCTTGAAGCTCAGCCATCCAGTACCCGACAGCTTTGCCGTCCTGTGGTAGAGAATCCCATTCGTCTATTTCCCAATCTATATTCATTTCGGCGGCTGCATCGATGTAGAAGCTTTCATCATAGTCTTCTGTGACTTCTGCTTGGACTCGACATGCTTGATAGCGGTTATTCCAATCGGCGGCTGTGTCGTCGCATTCTTCTTGGGCGTTAGCCATTTGCCCTTGAATGAATCTCATGTCCGGAAGCGACTGTTCTGTTTCTTCGTTCTGTCCCATGAGTTCATATTCGATACCGGTCAAGTCTTTTACAAGCTCTTTAATATTATTATCCTCGTAGGATCCGCCGTACTTGACCAGCCAGCCATCGTCTGGACTTAATGTTGAAATAACCCCTGACTGGTTTTCTTTAGCCCATGCTTGCACTCTGTCGCGGAAGCCGGGAATCCTCAAGCCATAGACGCGGCTTTCTGGTACAGCAATCTGTGGTCCGTTTCCGTATTTGGCTGCAGACCTATCAGCGTATGCGCGAACCTGACGTAAGCGGACGCGGGCTACGGGAAGCATCTCCATAGATAGTCCGACATGGCTACCGCGTATGTCATCCGCAAATATCTCACCATCATATTCGTGAATATATTTTTCAGCGCCTTCGATAGTCTCGGACCCGGTGGACTCTAATAGCTCCGCAGTTTCCACCACGTAAGCAATAGCGCCATGACCGTGAGCCTCTGCGACCGCACATTTAAAATAAGACGTATCACCACCTCTAGATGGCGGTGAGTGGCATGACGTAATCCGATTGAAGTCCGACATGCGGATAATGTCAACAGGATCCCGTGAAATGATAATGCTGTATTTGTTTTCGGTTAGATTGCCGATGTTCTTCTTAATGTAATCGGCATTCTGCTGCCAGTATACTTGCATTTTCTTGGCGTCTGCTGAGCTAAGCGTGAGTCCGCCAAGATACATTTGAAGCTGATCGAATAACTGGTCGTACCTCTTCACTTCCTGCTCATCGAGGGCTGCGGCAATCATCTTTCCTGTAAGCTGACCGGGCTTGTCGAGTGCTCCGTAACCGCCTTGAGTATAGCCAATACTATTTAAGTGATCGAAGACCTTTTGAGAGAGCGCTTCTCTCTTTGAAGCCAGTTCATAAATCTTTCCGAAAAACTTACCGATCTTCATCTGGACTTTCTTCTTTTTAGGGATGGTGTTCGCTAACGTTGCGGCATCCTGAAAGCCCAGCGCAGCGACCGAAGCTGAGATACTGCTATCCTTTAACTCTCTTTCGCCCGAAATCAGACCTTTTTCCCAATCTACGTCATAGCCCGCTTTGCGGAACCCATCGACAAACTTTCCTAAGTCGCTGGAAGTATTCATTGTCGGAAAATCGAGCACAAGGCGCGTTTTGCCTCCAAACAGTTCGTTAAACGCCAGTTCGTCCGGCTCGAAGCCATCGATGACATCTTGGATAACCGAGATCTCGTCTTCATCCAGTTCTCGGAGCAATTTCCGCTCTGTGTACATTTTTGGCTTTTTAGCCGGTTTTGCGGCTTCAGTTAAAAAACTGCGCCAGCTATTTTCATCATAACTCATGAAATATCCTCTGCCTTATAAATAGTTAACTAAACCGCAAATCTGGAAATTATAGCGCCGAAAAAAATTTGACATAACGGCGTTATCAAGCGCATTTAGTTTTGAGCACTAAATCGACCATGTTCCCAAAGTCGCGACCGACCTTTGTGTTAACTTTGAAGTCACCCAGCTCGGTCTGGCTGAAAAGGTTAATAAGTTCTGGTATCATTCCTCGCTCGGAGGCGGCAAGGTCGATAACGATTGAGTCGTGAAGGGTGAAAGCGATCTGGCTTCTGCAGTCTCTAAGGCGCTCATTGATTTCAATAAGCCTCCGGAGGGTAACGTCCACGCAACTACTTTGAATAATATAAGACAGAGAGTGATGGTGATCGCTAGGAATGGTCCGTCCGAATCGTGTCCTGACATGTGTGCCGGTCCAATGCGAGCCAATAATTCTCTCTCTTCGGTACGTTTCTTCCAGTAGTTTTTCCACAGTCCCATCATTATTAGTTAGTGTGCCAGTGACATTTTTCCTACCGTATAGCCACGCAAAGATTCTACGCTTCGCTTCCTGACGATCTACGTCACCAAAAATATTCTTAATGTTCCACTCATGAATGTCCTCTACTGGCTGCTCTTGACCAGCTAGTGCCAAAGCCACGCGGAGTTCTGCGGCATTATAATCCAACTCCAAGAACCAATCGTTACTTGGCTTGAGCACAGAACGATACTGCTTGTCGAGTGTCAAGATGGGGAAGCTGCCCGGGCTGTTTGTTAGCCGACCGGTCTTCGTGCCCCATATATTATAACGACAATATGGTGTATACTTCTGGAGGTTCTTTACAAACTTTCTGGTAGCTGCCTTGTGATAGATTGGGCGGATGCCCTCTGTGCTAATGCTTAGCTCATTGTATCGAATATCATCAAGCGCTGTAGCCAACTGCTTGATAAAGTCATAGTTGTCGGGCTTCTCGTAGGTGTCGAACACATGTTGTGTGATCCGGCTCTTAACCTCGCAGTAGTCCAGTAGAAACTGGCGTGGAACCAAGTCAAAAAAGCAGTTCTCGTCCAACGATACTTTGGCAAAGCCGAATGACCGAAAATATGCGCGGAGCTTGTCTCTTACAGCCTCCCACTGTGTCCTCAAACGAGGCGGGCACACTTGGTCCAAGGACAGACCGCCACAGTAAAACTTGGCATACTCCACTTCGGTGTCCCGCAGGAACGTGCTATAGTCCCATGTGCGTGATAGACCTGTGGGTAGGTGGTCGTGGATCAGTTCGCCATCAAGATATATGCCTACGCATTCTTTCTTGTCGTCTAGTGTCTGGAATAACAAGTGCTTGCCTGAGTTAAATGTACAGCATGAATTGTCCGCGACCAGCATTGCTTCTTTCGCGGTTTACATATCGGTTAAACGTCTTTGCTTTATTTTGTACTGTTCTGTACGGCGGATTGCCACCCGGGGAGGGCAGTCTGTCCGTCTTGTTATTAATATAATCTAATGCTTGGTTCCCGTCAAGGTTTTTCTGAATATCTGCCAAATCTTTGACATTTTGTTCAAAGATCCTCTGAGTCCAGTCAACTGCCGCCTCTCTAGCGCGCACAAACAAGTAGAGTTTGGCTGGGAAGTCTGTACCGAAGATGTTAGAGAAAACGTCGTAAGAAGAAGGCTTCTTGTTGGCGTTGGCGTTCTTGCGGTTGATCGTTTTACCCGCTAGCATAGAATGGTTTTCTCTTTTGATGGTCGCGTAGTAGCTGGTGTCTGCTGATGCGGCGCCGTCGAATGCGATGGTGCTGCGATAGTGAGTGAGCACCACAACCTCTGAGTTTGCACCGGATGCTTCGGCGCTGGAACGGTGGACGGCGATGGCTTGCGAAGGGAATGACCCAGCAAACGAGTTCCACATGCTAACAAAGTAGTTCATCAAGACCTTTAAATCTGTAGAGTCTGCTCTATAATAGCATGTCCGGAACATGATGTCAAGGTTTTTAGTTTGATATTTTTTGATCAATTCGTCATATGTTTGCGCCAGTTTATACGCCTCGTCTCTCTGTCCGCGTCTAGTCTGGGTGCCTGTTGCTATTTTCTGGTACCCGTCGCGGCGGCGTACTAGCTCCGGAATGTTTGTCCCTTTGCCATTGACATCTTTACCTTCTACTGCCCAGTCACGGATGTACCGGCGCATGGGAGTTGACATTACATCAGCAACCAGTCTCCAAGGGCAGTTGAAATCGACCATGAAGCCAAACTTTTGAGCCATGGCAACAAATAATTCAAAGTTCGGATCGTTTAAATACTTTTCCTTCTTCGTTACATCGTCATTCGGATTCTCTTTATACAAATCGATTTGCCATCCGCTGATCGCTCGATTACATTCGCCACTCATGATATACCCAGAGCGTGTGAACTGTACCATGGGAGCCGCAATATCTATGAAGCGCAGCATGTACTGCATAAAGTCCTTAAAGTTTAATATTTTCTGTTGACGACCTTCTGATTTTACCCACTGCTGAAACCCTTCAAAGATTCTTTCCATGTTGGCTTGGTACTGCGGGTGTATACTGGTCCAACCGCTTTTCACCGTGAGCTTGCCGTCTGTACTGGGGCGGAACACACCTACATTAGCAACCATCGGTCCAGTGCCCTGACCTCTTTGGTTGCTAGCCCTAATATTCATGCGAAAGAAGCGAGTCCATTCCTTTTGGAAATCTCTCCACGCATGCGCCACAAATACTGGCGCCATGATGGATCCATCTCCTTTGTTGAGCGATGTAAGATACGCTTCTGAAAGGTAGATGGCATTTTGGTTAATATCCACTTTCCCGTACATCGCTTTGTCGTACCAGAAGTCAATCATACCCAGCGACCATCCACCGATGGAAGTATATCTGGGAGCATATGATTCCCAGTGTATGCGGCGGGCAAACAAAGTAGATGCCTTGTCTGCATCTGTGGCACCCCACCATTTGGCGTCCTCGCCACGGGCGCGAGCCATCTCAATAGAAATGGCAGGAACGTGAATGAAATCTTGTAGCGAAGGCTGGCGACCACTGCGATATGGGATCCGTTTGATCCCCTTCCGTTTGCGTGGATCTTTTGCCTCGTAAAGACCCGGAGGATCAACAATAACCTTTACGGCGCCCGTATTTAAACGCTTTATAAGCGCTAGTGTTTTCTCATCTGAATCTGACATGCGTATCTCCTCCCTTTATAAATATTGGTTTACCAAATTTTCCACCATGGATCATTGGCGCCATTATCGTCACCCTGACACGGATCTTCAGCGTCCATGTCGCCGGCTGCTATATCAGGCAGTTCTTCATCCAGTCCCAGAGCGCCCTCTATGGCGTCACCCACATCGCCCCAGAAACTGTCCTGAGAGTCTTCAACCACTTGTGCCACGTCCACTTCAGAGCAATCTGGCTCTTCGGTAGGTGCCGCTCCTGCGCCGCTGCTAACCCAAGTACATTCCAGCGTAGTATCGTACGCTCCACCGCGTTTTATCGCCGAGTTGACTTTGATAACTTGAAAATATCCGCCCAATCCCAAACGGAACGCAATGGAGTTTCGTGTAGAAGGGTTGCCCACGCCATATGGGGGATTCACATAGACATATTGTCCCGGGAAATGAATGTTGTTCCCGACCATCTTCAGCTTGGCGTTATAAAGCTCACGCAAGTTGGACAAGGCACCTTCTTCTGTCTGTCTAGCTTCCTTGAGCCCCTGAATGTCTGACTTGTCGAAACTGATGCTCTTGATCAGTCCGCTATCCTGTCCAATAAAGTAATGATTAATGCCTCGCTTCTCGTCGGCGGCTTGGTCACCGACTAGCCCGCCCGGATCGCCCGTTTGCATGTAATAGAGTGCATATGTAAAGCCCGGATCTTGTGGGTTAACATCTTCCCCGATCTTTGCCATTATCGCTTCGGGCGTTGGGCGTGTACCGTGAGGAGTGAGAACATCAGTTGCCGCTTTGACTGTGAAGACGGCTTGAGACACATCTCCTGTCTGGTTTGGAGCATTCGGGAAGCACTTGGGCTGGAGAGCCGGCTTAATGAGGCACTGCATGACATCCATGAGAAACCTTCTAACTGGGTAGTTATCTTTCTCTGGTTCAATAACCTTTTCATTCCAGAACTTCAGAAACAGAGTGTAGGAAATGGGGATATCGCACAAAGCAATCCGCACAAGCTTTTTGGTTCTGGGATCTGTGAACTGAGCCGGTCCTAAGATGATAGCCATGTTCTCAAGTTCGGCTGCTTTGCTGTCCGGATTGAAAGACAAACATGCCTGCTCAACAATGTCGCCTAGGAAACAAAAATAAATGTCATCATCGTCTACATCTGACGGGTCTGCATCTTCGGCTTCTGCTTCCGGGTTACTGAACCAGCCTTGATCGCCGATTGTGATAGTCGCGACCCCGCCCCACTGGCTGTCACTGGAGAGCGTTGGGCGCTTGCCCTCTTTGTTCTCTTGCCATTCTTCGAGGAAGCCATTGTCTAAATCTAAGTGTCGGATTTTGCCGCTAAGAGCGTCTGTGAAGCTGGCGTATGCTGCAGCCCTGTTAGTGTCTTTTAGTTCTGCTATTATCTCCCGTAGTTCTTCTGCTTCCTCGCCGGCATCTTCCGCCTCTTCATCAAGATCTTCGATGTCGCCTTCTGATGCATTTTGTTCGCTAGCACATGCTTGAGCGTCTTCGACATTTTCTATGTGCCCCTCTAACGCCTCTAGCTCCGCCTCGACATCTTCTATATTTCGGCTATCAACACCAATGCCCGCGAAGCCGGCACTCACCGTAGCATCTCCGCTGCCGCCGCCGGGAAAAAGAATATCTGCCGCCTTCGATTCCAGAGCGGCTTCCATTGCACCAACATACTCCACCGTCACGTCGCACGATCCGTCCTCCTTGATTTTAACCTCATGTTGAATAAGATTAAGGTACATCTCCAGATTCATATTCTTTAGTATCTTAATCAGCTTTGCATCTTCTAGGTGGGTCCGGACACCTTCATCGATTGCCCAACCGACGTTGGCTAAGACCCTATAATATCTTGGATCATATTCTTCGGCGCCAGTCTTGCCCCTGTTTCCACCCTCCGGGTGCAGGATTAACTCTAAAAAGCTGGGGTTAGTGCCCGGGACATAGTTATCTCCCGCTGCGGCTATCGAATCAAAGTCTCCCACTAAATCTTTCATAGACTGGAAGTGCATTGTCATTTTTACACCAATGACTTTCTCACCTTCTGCCGGGTTTGTACCCGCGAACTCCCACTTAAATTCTTTTATACCGGCGCCGCCTGCACGACCGCCGGCATCTGTTGTTAGGTCTGAGAGCCTTGACTCATCAGTAAAACCTTTGAACTTGAACTCCCGGCGGGTAGATTCACCGCCATCGGCTGCAGGTGTGACTCTCCACAGTCTTACTTGTGGCTGCAATACAGCCTTTTGCCATGGCTTGATCCGAGTGAATGGCGCCATGCCATCCCGCTTCAAGACACCCGACAATACATCGTGAACGGTATTCTCGGCGCTAGCAGCAAGAGCATGAAAATTCTTATAATGACACTGCTCATTTAGTCCAGCAAGAATATCTACATAATCTATTAGGAAACATTGATGATCAAAGGTTAGTTTATCTTGCTCGGGCTCTGCCTCAGATGTAGCATCGGCAGGGTCTGTTCCAGCAGCAGCAGCATCCTCGCCCGCAGTAGTGCCATCGGTAGCTGCAGATGGATCTGCGCTAGCGGCATCAGCGGAATCCGTTCCGGAAGCGCCACCATCTTCAGTGGCGGCTTCGGCGGGATCTGTTTCTGGGACTTCGGGATCTGCCATACAACATTAACCTTTCAAGTATTTTAGCACAGAGTTTAAAGGCATTGGGATATGGATCGTATCTCCCATTTTAATATGAGATTCCGTTGGCTTTTTATTAAACCATGCAATAACCCACCACAATTCTGACTCTCCGTAATATTGGTGAGCGAGTTTCCAGTACTGATCTCCTGTCTTCCACAAATGAGACACGCGATCAATGGTCGCCGAGATTTGTTCGGGTGAAGGGTAGGACATATAGGGTGTATTGTATTGACGAATGCGACGAAGACCGCGCTTCTCCAGCATCTCTGCGTAAAAGCGACTAGAATTTGTGATCACTCGCCTGCTATCATATCTTGCCATATCTTTTTATTCAACTCCTTTTGTTAGCCGCCGGTTGGTTCCAGCGGTAAGTCTACTCCCGGTGTGCCTGGGGGAGCCGGCTCTGATGTAGGGTCTGTTGTCCCACCGCCAGCGCCGGCGGCTGTACCTCTCGCATTGTAGGGGAAGTTCCCTGCACCGCCGCCGCGACCGAAGCCCATTTGGTCGCCACCGGAGGCATTCTCAGCAGACCAACCCATCATGTGTGTGTGCAGGACTGTGAACTCAGCCGACAAAGTGAGCTTCAAGGGATAAAATATTCCCGGGTCTTCGTCAACGATGCCCGATTCAAAGTCTGGCTCAAAAGTAAATCCACCGATGTAACCAATCAGCCCGGAGGTCTTTGCGTCAGAAGCAGCGGAGTTCGGTCCAGCCTCAACGTTGTGAGCAAAGTTTCCAAACTTAAACTTGAATACGGGAGACGAAGCAATAGTCTGGGAGTCTCCTCCTCCGCCTTTCGAGTATGACGGGTACAACATAGACATCAGCGTTTCACATTTTGTCATGTTTAGCTTTGCCTCTGCAATGCTTGCCGAAACAACGTCCCACTCGACGCTAATCTGTCGGGCAGTGCCTTGGAACGCAGAGATGGGATCCATACGACCATACACTGACTCGCTGTTCCATTCTGACGTATACTGATCTGAGAAGCTGTTAACCATCGCCTTAAACACGACTGATTTCTGGCTAGGAACGTGAAAGAATTCCAGCACCATAAGCTTGTCTATTGCAAGCTTACCTGTGCCATCTATATCAGCTCCAAATCGTCCAGAATATATTGACATATACAACGTCCTCCCTATTCTTTATCTTCCCTATAACTAGTCCATTCTATAAGAAGTTTCGTTATTAGAAGCCCTTCAAACCATGCTTGCTGTCGATTGCGGCGTTAACGGCTCTTGCGAATTCATCGCCGTCAAGCTCCAAAACAATGTCTTGCCCCTTCTTCTCTTTTGAGCCACCGGAAGAGCGCTGTTCGCCCATCACTTGCCTAAGCGCCTCAACAAAGGCGTCCTTGGATGGATCCTTCATCGCTTTTTGAGCAGAAGCATACTCTCTCGCAGCCTTTGCCATACCCTCGACGTTTTCTACGACCTCTGGGGTTAACTGCACCGAAGAATCAATAAGGTTTGCTAAGCTGTCTGCAGTCACGTTGAAACTCAAGGCTTTTGTTTCCGGAATGGAATCAAGAGCGCGACCAATAGCCCAAATACCCCATGCCATGTCCCACAAGATATCCCCAACAGAGTCCATGTCGGTTAAGACCGCAAGTCCTTGAAAGATCTGCCCTAAGGCAACTGCTTTTTCTGTGGAGAGGGTTCCCATTGCGGCGCCGAATGCGTGCAATGCTTTTGTGAGATGTCTGATTCCAGTGTCAAACCATGGTACCATCGCGTATATACCAAGCTTCCATAAGCCCCAGCCAAGTGTAGGTAACGCTCTTCCTAAGGCTATTAGTCCCTCTGCCATGGGCTTCATCCTGTCAACGAAGGGTGCCATGACTCCGATGGCGCGACCAAATAACATGAGTGGCAGCGCAAGGATCATCATGGCTGGAGCCACCAGGAGGGCACCAATAAAGAATGGCATGCCCGCCAGCATGAGCAGACCGCCGGCGATATAGATGCCGAAAGCGAACGCAGCGAGAGCAACACCCAGACCACTTAGAGCTTCAAAGTCCATAGCCATCCACGGTGCCACACCCATTGCCAACCAAAGCAAGCCGATACCGGCGGTCATGCCACCGATCATGAGCATCGGACCTGAGAACATTAGCCAGAAGCCTGTGCTCAAAAAGCCGTCAGTCATCGCATCTAGAGTCTTTCCAAGTGTCGCCAGCTTCGCGAAGTCCATGGACATCCATGGCTTAACCCCCATCCAAAGCAAGAGCAAGCCTGCCGTTGCGGGAATCGCGCCCCACATCAAAAAGTACCCACCAATAAGTAGAGCGATGCCGGCGGGGATGAGCAGCCAGCCAAACGCTATCAAAGAGGCGCCGAGTTCAAGCATGTTCTCAAACCCTATTTTCTTAAACGCATTAATACCTTTAGCTAGGACCAGTAACCCTGCGCCTAAAATCAGCGCGGCGACACCGACCAAGGTGCCACCCCAAAGGAAAGGAACAGCGGCATACATCAAGCCGATACCAAACACATATAACATAAAGGTCAGCTTGAACATTGCCTCAAACATCCCGCGCTTGGTGAAGCCTTCGATACCTTTAGCCAGCATTTGCAAACCAAAGCCCAAGAGCAGTGCTGGAATGCCGATCAGCATGGCGCCAAGGAAGAACGGAATAGCGGCATACATCAATCCGTAACCGAAAAGAACCAACATGAAGGTCAGCCCAAGCATTGCCTCAAACATTCCTCGTTTAGTGAAGCCTTCAATACCTTTAGCCAACGCTTGCAATCCGAAGCCCAACAGCAGGGCACCTATGCCCACTAACCCGGCACCAAAGATGAATGGTATAGCAGCATACATCAGAGCGTAGCCAAAGGGAATGAGAGCAAAACCAAGACCAATCATCGTCATAATCGGGAAGTCGTCGATGCCCTCTTTAAGAGCCTTGAACCCTTGCCCCAAGAACCAAGCTGCGATACCAAAGACAAGAGCAGCGCCAGACAACTGTAGCAAGCCCATGGCAACGGGAGCCATCATTGGCGCAACTGGCGCTAAGATGGCGACGAACATAGCGATACCCATTGCCAACATCGGGAGCGCGACCATAGATGCAGCACCAAATGCTATCAAGCCAAGCAGTGCCGGCGCGATTGCCTCGGGCATTTCCATAAACGCGATAACCAGTTCCTTAAGGGACCAGACGAGCACCGCAATAGCAAGGAACGGCGCAGCAATAGCCAAAGCCAAGCCGCCGATGGCGAAGCCTAGGGCAACAATGGCAGGAATCAGAGGGGCAGCAGCAATAGAAACTTCAACAAGACCAACTGCCAAGGCAGTCATCTTGGGGGCTGCTTCAAGAGACTCGTCGCCGGCTTCATCTGTTGCAATGGCTAGAGTTCCAGTAGCTGCAGCGAGACCGCTAGTTAATAAGGTTCGCATAAATGTCAGAGCCAGCTTTCCAGATTCAAATATAGCCATCATCTGTGATCTATAATGAATTGCTGCCATAACTCCCAGCAAAGTGATAAGGACTGGAACCAGAAAACCGCCCATCAGATCATTCAACTGTAAGAAGCCGTCCAAGAGGAAGTGAATAGCACCAACAATCGGAGCAACCGCTACTGCGAACTGCTCCATGATGCGTGTAAGTTTGTCCTGCATGTTAGCTGCAGCAGCGGCACGTTCTTCTAGCTTCTTCTGTGCCTCAGCGTTGTCCTCGACTTTTGATTGTGCTTTGTCATATTCCGAAAGGCTCTGTCCGAAAAGTTTATTAGCTTCTGTCATGTCTGAGACGCCTGCTGCATTAGCAACGGCGATTCTCTCAAACTTGTTCATGCTCGACCAACTCTTGCCGGAAAGCTGAATAGATTGAATCAGTAGGCGCACCCTCTCCTCTTCCGAGGCGTTCAAGAGTTCCATGGAGTCAAGCACACCGCCGCCGAGAATAGCATTAAGCTTTCCGGCTGATTGCGCTGCGCCCTCGAATGTATCAAACTGGGTAGTGATACCAAGAAGCGCTTGCATCTCGATACCAGTAGCCTTGGCTGCTGCTGCGACTTCCTTGAACACTGTGGTTGCTTCATCGCCGTATGCGGTGAAGACATCCGAGTTCGCTGCAAAGTCTTTAGAGATCTTGCCGGCACTCACGCCCAAATCAGCAGCCATGGCAGCGAAATCTTTCTGTACTGCAATAGCCTGCTCAGCGGACATGCCAAGAGACTTATTAAGGATCTCGAAGTTTGCCGCCGTGGTCGCCGAGTCAATACCCAGCCCTTTTAGTTGCGCCGTTGCTTCAACTAGTTGTCCTTGCGCCTCTTCTGTCATCTCAGTGAACTGACTCATACCGGTGTAGAGTTCACTGACAGCTTCGCCGGCGTCTTCCATGCTGACATTCCATTCAGCGTTATGCTGCATGGTGGTCATGATCATGTCGTTGTATTCGCCAGTACCATTAGTAAGCTTATTGACTGAAGCGAATTGCTTGTCGGCGGAAATCACCATAGCCGCCGTTGCCTCTTGGACCTTCATCAAAGATGAGCCTAGCATGTTGGCGATGCTAAACTGCTCAGCAAGAGCGCTTGTCACCGCTTGCATGGAGCCTTCGATGCCACCGTCTAAGAATGCCCCGAAAAGCCCAGAGCGCCAGTCAGCGGATACGCCAGTGAGCGTCTTTGCATACGATTGTGCGAGTCCAGCAGCCTTTCCTTGCGCCTTGATTTGCCCTTGAATGGCTTCAAGCTTGTCTAACTCAAACTGGAGCGTTGCTTTAATCGCCGGGTCTGTCGCAGCCTTAATCTTCGCTTCAAGAATCGCCTGTTCTTGTTGGTTTTCAAGTTCTTTGAGGCGCAGATTAGCCTTGGTCATCTGACCTTGCTTCTTAGCTTGATCTAAGTTCTTCTTGATCGTTTGCGAATACTTGTCAAGCTGTTCCCATTGGGCGTTTGCAGCCGCCATGTCCGCAACAAACTGCGGACCCATCTCCAACAATGAATCCTTGATGTCAGCGGCGTCCACCTTCATGCGATGTAGCATGTCGGAGGCTTGTTTTAGTATTTTTGGATCTGGGGTATCAGCCATTTGTTAGCGATCTCCTTAGGGGGTTCTCGGCTTACTTAAATGGCCAATCGATGCCCGTACTGCGCTCAAACTTTTTCACTGCGCCACGGAGCGCGTACTTACT
>Ga0233429_1001254_pt1 | contig 32043 bp, 20 predicted proteins | sample SI_118_April2016_3_FD_179879 | JGI IMG/M metagenome (GOLD analysis project Ga0233429, IMG submission 179879) | Seawater microbial communities from Saanich Inlet, British Columbia, Canada - SI_118_April2016_135_MG | ecosystem: Environmental > Aquatic > Marine > Inlet | place: Canada: British...
GGCACCCAGATCTGCCCGACCTGCGAGGGCGGACGACTGCGCCCCGAAGCATTGGCCGTCACCATCGACAACCACAGCTTGCCGCAACTCACCGGACTCCCGGTCGCCGAGTCCAACCGCTTCTTCCGGGAACTCCAGCTCGACGAGACCCAGCAGTTGATCGCCGAGGAGGCGCTCAAGGAGATCCGCAGCCGCCTGCAGCTACTGGTCGATATCGGCCTCGACTACCTCACCCTCGACCGCGGCTCCCACACCCTCTCCGGCGGCGAAGCACAGCGGATTCGCCTGGCCAGCCAGATCGGCTCCGGTCTGGTCGGCGTCCTCTACGTCCTCGACGAGCCCTCGATCGGCCTGCACCACCGCGACAACCAGCGGCTGCTGGCCACCCTGCAGCGGCTGCGCGACCTGGGCAACACCGTGATCGTCGTCGAACACGACGAAGAGACCATCCGCCAGGCCGATCTGGTCGTCGACTTCGGACCCGGTGCAGGGGAGCGCGGCGGTGAACTGGTCGTCTGCGCCCCCCCCGACGAAGTCGCTTCGACGCCTGAATCGCAGACCGGCCAGTATCTCGCGGGGGCTCGGGCCATTCCCATCCCCGAGGAGCGCCGCCCCGGCAACGATAAGTGGCTCGAAGTAATCGGCGCCCGCCACCACAACCTCAAGGAGATCGACGCCCGCATTCCCCTCGGTCTGTTCACCTGTGTCACCGGCGTCTCCGGCTCGGGCAAATCCTCGCTGATCAACGACATCCTCTTCAAAAGCCTCGACCGCCAGCTGCACCGGGCCCAGATCGAATCGGGCGACCACGACCGCATCGACGGCATCGACCAGCTCGACAAAGTCATTCGCATCGACCAGAAGCCGATCGGCCGCACGCCGCGCTCCAATCCGGCCACCTACACCGACGTCTTCACCCCCATCCGCGCCCTCTTCGCCCGCCTCCCCGAGGCCCGCGTGCGCGGCTACCAGCAGGGCCGCTTCAGCTTCAACGTCAAAAGCGGCCGCTGTGAGGCGTGCGAGGGAAACGGCGCCCAGCTCGTCGAGATGGAATTCCTCGCCGACGTCTGGGTCGTCTGCGAGCTGTGCGAAGGACGCCGCTTTAATCGCGAAACCCTGACCGTCAAATACAAGGAGAAATCGATCGCCGACATCCTCGATATGGAGGTGGAGGAGGCGCTCGAATTCTTCGCCAATGTGCCGCAGGTCCAGCGCGTCCTGCAGACCCTCAACGACGTCGGCCTCGGCTACATCAAACTCGGCCAACCCGCCCCCACCCTCTCCGGCGGCGAGGCCCAGCGCGTCAAATTGGCCAAGGAACTCTGTCGCCGCAGCACCGGCCGCACCCTCTACCTGCTCGACGAGCCGACCACCGGCCTCCACTTCGCCGACGTCGACAAACTGCTGCGCATCCTCCACACCTTCGCCGATCAGGGGAACAGCGTCGTCGTCATCGAGCACAATATGGAGGTGATCAAGACCGCCGATCACATCATCGATATGGGCCCCGAGGGAGGCGAGGCAGGTGGCCACATCATCGCCAGCGGCACCCCCGAAGAAGTTTCGCGCAAGAGGAGCTCCTACACCGGGCAGATCCTCGCCGAAATCCTCCGCCCAAAAAAGAAGACGCGCAAGAAGAAGCCGACTACCGGCAGCGGCAAAAAGAAGCAGGAGAGCTTCATCCGCCAGATCGAGGTAATCGGCGCCCGCATGCACAACCTGCAGTCGGTCGACGTCACCATTCCGCGCGAACAGATGACCGTCGTCTCCGGCGTCTCCGGGTCGGGCAAGTCCTCCCTTGCCTTCGACACCCTCTACGCCGAGGGCCAGCGGCGCTATGTCGAGTCGCTTTCGGCGTACGCCCGCCAGTTCCTCGACCAGATGGAAAAGCCCAAGGTCGAGCGCGTCACCGGTCTCTCTCCGGCCATTGCCATCGAACAGAAGCCGCCCAGCCGCAACCCGCGCTCCACCGTCGGCACCGTCACCGAAGTCTACGACTACGTCCGCGCCCTCTTCGCCACCCTCGGAACACAGCACTGTCCCACCTGCCAGGTGCCGGTCGACGGCCAGACGCCCGACCAGATGGTCGACCGCCTCCTGAAGCTGCCCGAAGGACAGCGCATCGTCCTCCTCGCCCCGGTCGAGCCAAAGGGGAACGAGGGGTACGAAGCGTTGCTGACGCGAGCCCGGGCGGACGGGTTCCTGCGCGCCCGCATCGACGGCCAGTTCCACGACCTGCGCGAAGAGATCCATCTGGAGCGCCGCCACCGCCACCGGATCGAAATGGTCATCGACCGCCTGGCCGTCCGCCCCGACCAGCGCACCCGCCTGCGCGAAGGGACCGAGCGCGCCCTCGAACTCTCCGGCGGCCTCCTGCTCGCCGTCTCCCCCGACGAGGAAGAACAGATCCGCTTCAGCCGCCACCTCTCCTGCTCCCAGTGTGGCCGCACCTTCGACCCGCTGGTGCCGCAGAGCTTCTCCTTCAATCATCGGGAAGGAATGTGCCCCGACTGCGAAGGACTGGGCGAGGGGGAAGGGCTCGATCGCGACCTGATCGTCCCCGACCGCACGCTCAGCATCCGCCAGGGGGCGATCTCCCTGTGGGACGAAGTGACCGACCCGGATTTCGCCAGTATGCTGGAAGAGGTCGGCCGCCAACTCGGCTTCGACCTGGACACCCCCTTCGCCGAACTCTCCTCCGAGGGACACCACGCCCTGCTCTACGGCGCCCCGAACCACAGCTTCGCGCTCGCCAATGGTCTCACCTTCCGCTACCGGGGCGTCTTCCCCCCGGTCGACGACTTCGCCCGCCAGTCCGACCGCCACAAGCGGCTGCTCAAGAACGTGACCTGCTCCGCCTGCGAGGGCAGCCGCCTGCGTCCCGAGAGTCGCGCCGTGCAGCTGCGGGGCCGCACCATCGTCGACGTCGCCCGCCTGCCGATCCGCGAGATCCTGGACTTCTTCCAGTCTCTCGATCTGGAGGAGCGGGAGACCGAAATGGCAGGCGAGCTGCTCCTCGAAATCCGCACCCGCCTCCGCTTTCTCGACCAGGTCGGCCTCGGCTACGTCGATCTGGCCCGCCGCGCCGCCACCCTCTCCGGCGGCGAAGCCCAGCGCATCCGCCTGGCCAGCCAGATCGGCTCCGGCCTCACCGGCGTCCTCTACCTGCTCGACGAGCCGACCATCGGCCTCCACCCGCGCGACAACCGCCGCCTGCTCGACGCCCTGCGCGACCTCAGGGAACTCGGCAACACCCTGGTCCTGGTAGAGCACGACCGCGAGACCCTGGAGGAGGCGGATCACATCATCGACCTCGGCCCGGGCGCCGGCACCGAAGGAGGCCGATTAATCGCCGCCGGATCTCCCGCCGAACTGCGCCGCTCCCGCCAATCCAAAACCGGCGCCTACCTGGCCGATCGCTTGCGCATCGCCCCTCCGAAGCAGCGCCGAAAGGGCAACGGTCAGTACCTCGTCGTCCGCGGGGCCGCCGAAAACAACCTCGCCAACATCGATGTCGAATTCCCCCTGGGCGCGCTGATCTGCGTCACCGGCGTCTCCGGATCGGGCAAGTCCTCCCTGGTCCAGGACGTGCTCCATCGGGCCCTGGCCGCCGAGCTCCTCGGCACCCGCGTCGAGCCGGGCGCGCACGCCGGCCTGGAGGGCGCCGAACACCTCGACAAAGTGATCGACATCGATCAGACCCCCATCGGTCACTCGCCGCGCAGCACCCCGGCCACCGTCATGGGCCTCTTCGACCTGATCCGCCAGCTCTACGCCCAGATCCCCGAAGCCAAAGTGCGCGGTTTCAACGCCGGGCGCTTCAGCTTCAACAAGCCGGGAGGACGCTGCTCAGCCTGCGAAGGACTCGGCTGGAAGTGCATCGAAATGCACTTTCTCCCCGACGTCTGGGTCCAGTGCGACACCTGTCGCGGCAAGCGCTACAACCAGGACGTGCTCCGCATCCGCTTCAAGCACCGCTCCATCGCCGACATCCTCGACATGCCGGTGCGCCAGGCGTTGGAACTCTTCTCCGAGCTTCCCCGCATCCGCAACCTGCTGCAGACCATGGACGACGTCGGTCTCGGCTATATGGCCCTCGGACAGTCCTCCACCACTCTCTCCGGCGGCGAGGCCCAGCGCCTCAAGCTCGCCTCCGAGCTCTCCCGCCCCAGCACCGGCCGCACCATCTACATCCTCGACGAACCGACCACCGGCCTGCACGCCGCCGACATCGAAAGGCTGCTGACCGTGCTACACCGCCTGGTCGATGCAGGCAACACTATGATCGTCGTCGAACACAACCTGGACATCGTCAAAACCGCCGACCACGTCATCGACCTGGGACCGGAGGGAGGCGATCAGGGCGGCTACATCGTCGCCCTCGGTACCCCCGAAGAAATATCCCGCGTCGACGCCTCGCACACCGGGCAATTCCTCCGCCGAATCCTCGACCAGTGAGCCGACCGATGCTGAACCTGTTCATGCCACCCCGCGCCTTCTTCAGCTACTCCTTCGCCTGCCACTACCGGGAGGAAGCCCCGCGCATCGACGGCAATCTGCGCGACTGGGACGACGCCGAGCGCCTGCCCGACCTGATGGGCATCGACGGACATTCTCCCTTCGCCGACCTGTACATGGCCTGGGATGATGCCGGACTCTACTTCGGCCTGGAAGTCGCGAAGAAATCCAGCTACCGAATCGACCCGCGCAACGTCGACCAGGGGGACTGCCTGGAGCTGTGGATCGATACTCGCGACCTCAAGGACGTCCATCGCGCCAACCGCTACTGCCACCACTTCTACTTCCTCCCCGGCGGCACCGGCAAAAACGGCAAGAAGCCGATCGGTCGGCAAACCGGCATCGACCAGGCCCGCGAGCAGGCTCCCCCCTGCCCCGAAGAATCGATCAAGGTCGGTCTGCGTCGGCTCAAACGGAGTTATCAAATGGAGATCGCACTGCCGGCCGCCGGACTCAACGGCTACCAGCCGGGAGAGTTCGGCCGCCTCGGCTTCACCTACCTGCTGCACGACAGCGAGCACGGAGTGCAGTCCTGGTCCGCTGGCCAGGACCTGCCGATCGACAGCGATCCCAGCACCTGGGGAACCGTCGAACTGAGTCGTGGCTAGGCGATTCAGAGTTTCAATCTGAATCACTTGATAGATCTTTTTTACGAATGAACCGCATTTTCTGTTATCTCGCGGAGATCCAGGGAATATCGATTCCCAGGATAATTTGAGATCTATAGGCCTCCTCTTTGTAGCGCGCCATCTTTCGTCAACCGGAGTAATTCCTTAATTTATTTTGTTCCATTTACCGATCTCCCGTGCCGCAGACCGCCCGTGCCGCAGGCGTTGAGCGTCACTCGATCTCTCACTTCTTTCCCCACTGCAAAGCCGTCTATGAAACAAAACGCCGCACTGCATCGCTGGGTCGGAGTGGCCGTCTTCCTGACCACTCTGGGCATCTACCTCAAGACCATGGCCCCCTCCGTCTCCTTCTGGGACTGCGGCGAGTTCATCGCCTGCTCCTTCACCATGAGTGTGCCCCATCCACCCGGGTCGCCTCTCTACGTCCTCCTCGGAAGAGTCTTCTCCCTCGTCCCCATCGGAGAAGTCGCCGCACGCATCACCTTCATGTCCGTCCTCTCCTCGGCTCTGGCCATCTGGTGCGTCTATCTGTCCACCGTCGCTCTGGCACGCCGCGCCCTGGGAGGGGCGTCCCTCACCCCCTTCAACGACAGCCGCGACATCGCCGTCCTGGCCGGTTCGGTCCTGGCCGCTCTCTCCCTGGCCTTCTCCTACACCCAGTGGTACAACGCCACCGAAGCGGAAGTCTACGGCTACTCCATCTTCTTCACCTGCGTCGGACTGTGGATCATCCTCTACTGGGAAGGCACCCAGCACGGAGCGCGCCACGACCGCTGGCTCTACCTGATCGCCTATATGTTCGGTCTGGGGGGTGGACTGCACCTGCTCTGTCTGCTGACCATCCCGTCGCTGATGATTCTCGCCTGGTTCGCCGACGAGAAGCTGCGCCGGTTGATCCTGCTGCTGCTGGGTTTTGGTCTGGCCGCGCTGCTGGTTCTCGCCCTGTCCGGTTCGGGCATGACCGGCAAGCTGCTGATCGGCGTGGGGCTGATCGGTCTGCTCTACTACCTGTATGGCCACGACCGGCGTGCCGGTCTGCTGCTGGGGGGCGTGCTACTGCTGTTCGCGCTGGGCTACTCGACCTACACCGCCCTCTACATCCGCTCCGGTCTCAACCCGGTGATCGATGAGAACGATCCGGAGACGATCGCCGCCTTCATCAAGTTCCTCAACCGGGAGCAGTATGGCACCGAGAGCATGCTGCTGACGATGCTGAGTGGACGGGCATCGCGTCTGTATCAGTTCTGGCATCTGCAGGCCAAGTATTTCTTCCAGCAGTTTCCCTTTCCTCTGCTGGAGCGGATAGTGATCTTCCGCAAGGCAACCGATCCGTCGAGTGATGTGGTGCTGGTCTCTGTGGTGCCGTATCTGCTGGGATTGGGCGGGTTGATCTGGCACGCGGTGCGCGACTGGAAACGCTTTCTGGCGATGGGTTCTCTGTTCCTGATCATGGGGGTGGGTCTGTCGCTGTATCTGAACATGCCGGATCCGCAGCCGCGGGAACGCCACTACGTGTTCGGTGGGATGTATCTGGCATTCGCTCTGTGGATGGGCTTGGGCTGGACCGGGATCGTCGACTGGGTGCGTCAGCGTCTGGGGGAACAGCCTTTGCTGGTCGGTGCGGTCGGTCTATTCGGTCTGCTGCTGCCGGTGGGGATCGGCATCAATCTGTATCACGTGCAGGACCGGACGGGCGACTACATCGCCTACGACTACGCCTACAACCTGCTCGAGTCCTGCGATGAAGACGGCATCCTGTTCACCAACGGGGACAACGACACCTTTCCGGTCTGGTTTCTGCAGGAAGTGGAGGGAGTGCGCAAGGATGTGCGGGTGGTGAATCTGAGTCTGCTGAACACGAACTGGTATATCAAGCAGCTGCGGGACAGGGAGCCGAAGGTGGACATCCGCTACAGCGACACCTTCATCGATTCGGTCCTCACCGACACTCAGCAGGTCGATATCCTCAAACGCTACATCCCCGAACCCAGACCGGTATCGGTCGCCGGCCTCGATTTCGAACTGCGCGATTTCTCCGGCTACAGCGTACTGCGCATCCAGGACATCATGATCCTCAAGATCCTCGAGTGGAACGAGTGGAAGCGCCCGATCCATTTCGCCATCACTATCCCGGCCAACAATCGGCTCGGCCTGGACGACTTCATGACCATGGATGGCATGGCCTTCACTCTGACTCGGGAGAAGTTTCCGCAGCTCGATGTCGAGCGCATGACCGACCGGCTCTACGAGACCTTCCAACTGCGGGCGCTCAAGGATCCCGAAGTGTACAAGGACGAAAACACCGCTCGTCTGCTGGGCAACTATCGGGCGGTCATCTCCTATCTCGGTGAGTATCTCAGAAATCAGGGAGAAGCGGATAAACTCATCCGCCTGCTGCGCTGGTCCGACGCGCACCTTCCTCTGGGCTGGGAGAGCTACTACACATCCGCACTCGATCTCCAGGAAGTGGATCGTCTGGAAGAGGCCACTGAGTTCATGGAAAAAGCGGCCTATCTCATGCTGGAGACGGCCACCGACAATCCGGTGGCGACCTACGAAAATCTGATCGCCCTCGCCGATATCATTCAGGAGCGCTACGGCGCGTTCGATCGCGCCGAACCTCTCTACCGGCGCTTCATCGAACTCGATCCCGGTCGCTACGAAGCGCACTACGGCCTGGCCGCATCCCTGCAGAAACAGGGACGCACCCGGGAGGGAATAAAGGTTGTCGAAAGCTACATCGCGGGTTACGGCGAGCACGAAAAGATGGTGGAAGCCCTGCAGATTCTGCGCAATGCCCTCGCCCAGGAGGGCGAGGAATAAAGGACACCTATGCCGTTTTTCCACCGTGACCTGACCGACGAGGAACTCGTCGGCTTCACCGATCAGGAACTGATCGGCCGTATCGCAGAAGGTGAGACCCGCGCCTTCGACGAACTCTACCGCCGCTACAGTCGGCGCCTTTTGCACTACTTCGCACGCATGCTCGGAGCGGAGAAAGCCCAGGATTTCCTTCAGGAGCTGTTCTTGAAAGTGATAGAAAAGGCCGCTTCCTTCGCCGCCGATGGCAGCTTTTCCACCTGGGCATTCTCCATCGCCCACAACATGTGCTGCAACGAGTACCGCTATATGGCCGTGCGCCGGGATACGGTCGCAACCGACATCGACCAATTGCTCCCTACAGAGGCACATTCCGGCATCGAACGCCGACTCGACCACGCCGCTTTCGTAGAATCCCTGATCGCCGAGCTCGAGGGTTTGGATCAGGTAAAACGCAGCACCTTCCTACTCCGCTTCCAGGAAGAATTTTCGATCGACGATATCGCCCGCATCATGAACTGCTCCGCCGGCACCGTAAAATCCCGACTGTTCTACACCACCCGGCTGCTGGCCGAACGCCTGAAGGCCTTTCATCCTTGTCTGGACGAGGAGAACCAGTATGAGTAAGGATATCGAATTTACCGCCACCTGCACCGCTGCCGAGGAACTGCTGATCGCCGAAAGTCTGGGCGAGATCAGCGATCTGGAGCGAATCCGCCTGCGCCAACATCTGTGCGAATGCACTTCCTGCCGCACCCAAAGGCAACTCCTGGGACAGTTCCACACCGCCCTGGATCCCGAGCGAGAAAACGGCCTGACGCCAGACCCGGCAGTGCAGCAGCGCCTCCGAGCGGCCCTGCCCGAACAGCCGGCTTTCCCCCTCAACCGACTCCTCCATCGCCGCATACCCCTGTACCAGGCTGTTCTGGGAGCGGCCGCTGCCATCCTCCTCATCTTCGCAACGACCAGCTTCGATCCCGGAACGCAGCGTGCGGCCATCCCTCTAACCGCGGCCCACCCCGTCGCCTTTACTCGAGCGGATTCAGACGAAGTGCGGGGCAAGCTGAGATTGCTCGACGCTCAATCCCGCGGCTGGGACCACACCGAGGACAGCCTGCTGATCCGCTTTCATCCCACCATCCTCGAACAAAGCGATTCGATCTGAGCTATGAATGAAAACTCATTTTTCGCGCGTGAAAACTGGTACATTTTCGCCCTGGGGTTAGCCTGCATCGCCGCCGGTTATCTCTTCCTGCGCCTGCCGCCGGTCGACGGCCCCCTCTCCCTGACGGTCGCCCCTTTTCTTCTCGTCCTGGGCTACTGCGTTCTGATCCCGCTGGCCCTGCTCTATAAACCGAAATCGGATCGTCTCCCCACAGGTTGACAATGAGATGAATTTCCGGAACATTCCCCTATCCTCATCTGTCGCCCTTTCTAACTCCTCTCACCCAAGAGGAAACGATGCAAAAAGTAGCTTTAATAACCGGAATCACCGGTCAGGATGGATCGTATCTCGCCGAATTACTGTTGGAAAAGGGGTATGATATCCACGGTATTGTCAGGCGGAGCTCGCATTTCAACCGCGGCTTTATCGAGCAGACGCGTTCCGAAGCCCAGGCCTCCGGAAAAGTCTTTGAGCTGCACTATGGCAACATGGGAGACTCCAGCAGTCTCCACCGCATCATTTCCATCTGCCGCCCCACGGAAATCTACAATCTGGCCGCACAGAGCCACGTGCGCGTCTCATTCGACGAACCGGAATACGCAGCCGATATCGACGGTGCTGGCGTTCTCAGACTCCTCGAGGGGATGCGTCAAACGGGGATCGATTGCCGGTTTTACCAGGCATCCACCTCCGAGCTCTATGGCAAAGTAGTGGAAACGCCGCAGGCAGAGACGACCCCCTTCTATCCCCGTTCTCCCTACGGAGTCGCCAAACTGTACGGGTTCTGGATCGTAAAAAATTATCGCGAATCGTACGGTATGCACGCCTCCAATGGGATCCTGTTCAACCACGAATCTCCGCGCCGCGGAGAAAACTTCGTGACGCGGAAAATAACCTATTCGCTGGCGCGCATCAGAGCGGGCCTCCAGGATGTTCTCTCGTTGGGAAATCTCGATGCCCGCCGCGACTGGGGCTATGCCAAGGACTTTGTCCACGCCATGTGGCTGATGCTACAGCAGGAAGGCCCGGACGATTTCGTCGTGGCAACGGGCGAGACTCGCTCGGTGCGGGAATTCGTAGAGAGAGCCGCCGAAATAGCCGGTTTCGATCTCATTTGGGAAGGGAAGGGAACCGATGAAATCGGCATCGACAGAAAGACGGGACAGACCATCGTCAAGATCGACCCCAAATATTACCGCCCGGCAGAGGTCGATCTGCTTCTCGGAGACCCCACAAAAGCTTTGAAGGTTCTCGGCTGGAAACCGACCATCAGCTTTGATGGCCTGGTGGAGATCATGATGCGCGCCGATATGGAACAAATGGGAGTAGGGTGAGAATCGAACCAGCGGGACTCCACAACCCATCTATGGCGGTAAGAGGTTTAGCCCATAGCCCGTTTGGTTGGGTATGACCGATTTCTTCGCCTACGAAGAGCTGACCTGGCCCGAGGTCGCCGACCTGCCGCGTGACACCCCGCTGGTAATCCCGCTGGGAACGGGCTATCCCCTGGAGCAGGTAGCCGACGGCCTGGGGCATCCCCCTCGCATCGGTCTGCTCCCACCCATACCTTTCGGCTGGCGCGGCAGCGGCTTATTTGTTCTCGAGATCGCTCTCGGTCGTCTGGTCGCCAATCTGCTCGACAGCCTGCGCGACGACGGCTTCACCCGCACCTGTGCACTGACGCCCCGGGGTATCGATCTGCATCTTGGGGCCGATCGCATCTCCCTCCCCCACCCGTCTCAGTCTGCCTCCAAAGAACCCATCCCTGTAGATAACCTTCGCAACCGGGTAGTTCTCCTCCCCATCGGCCACACCGAGCAGCACGGTCACCATCTTCCCCTCTCCACCGACACGCTCATCATCGACGCGATCGGACGGGGAGTTCAGGCCTCAGCCCCCGATCTGGCGACCTGTCTTCCCGCCTTCCCCTACGGAGTCAGCACCCACCGCTCCTCCTTTGCCGGCACACTGAATACCGGGGGGCGCGCCTTCGAAGATTTCTGGTTGGCGGTAGTCGATGCCCTGGTTACCCGTGGCTTCGACCGGTTCTACCTGATCAGCGGCCACGGCGGCAACTGCTCCTTCCTGATCAACGTGGTCAAATATGTCGGCGAACGCCACCGCCGCACCTTCTGCGCCACCACCTGGCTGCACAGTTCCGGACAGATCGCCACGCCCGTAATCCAACGACACCGCCGATCACAGCCGGGTGGAATGGGCCACGCCGGCGAACTGGAGACGTCGATGATCCTGCATCTGCGACCCGACCTGGTGCACATGGATCGCGTGGTCGACGAAACCAACTACGTATCGACCGAGAGCTTCTATATGGAATGGCTCGAAGGGGGCGAATTGATCGCCAACCCTCCCTGGGACGACGACACTGCCACCGGCGCCTACGGGGCGGGCAGCCTGGCGACGGCGGCAAACGGCCGGATCTGGCTCGAAGCCGCTATCGCCGAAAAAGTCGCCCACGTGCGCGAGATCCACGACCAGCAGCGCTGCCGTGAAGAACGCCGGGAGCAAGGTTTTGGTCTATGGGGGATGTAAATAAAAACAACTATATCACTGTATCAATTCGCTAATACAGTGAATTTGAACATTAAAAAACAGGCCCAAAGAGGCCTGTTCAAAACCATTTGATACATAGAAGAATTCATTCATTTCGAGAAAGATCCAACGGCCAATGGACATCGATCATCTGACACACACCTGTAAAACCGCGCTGCAAATGTCCCGCCAGTTGCTGTCATCCCTCAGCGACGGCGGTAGATCAGAAGTGCACGACGAGCACGTCGTCGACATCTCCACTCAGGGAGATCGAGCCGTTTCCGCAGCCCTCGCCGAGTTATTCGCCCGGGAAAAAATCCCCGCCGTCCTCCTCAGCGAGGAATCCGGCCGCACCGAGCTCTCCGGCTCCCTCGAATACACCATCGCTTTCGACGACATAGACGGCACCGACAACTACTATCGCGGCCGGGGTCTGCTTCCCCACTGCACCGTCATCACCATCTTCAATTCTCCCGAGCCCATCTTTGCCGATGCCCTGGTCGCCGGCGTCATCGAGCACAATTCCGGCCAGCTGTGGCACGCAGTGCGAGATGGAGGTTGCTTTCTGGACGGAACAGCCGTCACCGCATCGGGCAGAACGAGCCTCGATCGACGTACCCTGCTCATCATCGATCACTACATCAGCGGCGGCGCCATCGACCGCTTCGCCCCGCTCTACGATACGGCCTGGATAAAGGACTTCGGCGCCTCCGCCCTGCACCTGGCCGGAGTCGGCAGTGGCCTGTTCGACGCCTTCCTATCCCCCGCTCAAAAATCCCACGAACTCGGCGCCGGCTACCTGCTGGTCAGAGAAGCCGAAGGGGTCCTCACCGATTGGGACGGCGCATCCCTCGATGACACCCCCTTCGACTTCGATCGCCAGACTCCGATTCTCGCCGCCGCCACCAGGGATCTTTCCGATGCCCTGTTGAAAAAGCTATAGACTGTTCCCCGCGGAACCTTCCTCTCGACACCCGGCACGCTCTTTTCGCATATTGATAGGGAAACTCACCCGTTCTCAGAGAGAATCCCATGTCTACCGAAACTTCTGCCGATCAGATCTACGACTGCCAGGTGCTCGTCATCGGCTCCGGTGTATCCGGGTACTGCGCCGCCATCCAGGCCGGTCGCGAGGGCTGCGACACCGTTCTCATTGAAAAGGACGAAGTGCTGGGCGGCAACAGCGGTCCTAATCTGGGCGTCGGCATCACCGGCGCCGACCGCTACAACCCCTTCGCCACTGAGACCGGCCTCATCCAGGAACTCCAGGAAGAGGCTGCCTGGGTCGAGGGGTTCACCCGGATCAGCGCCGGCACCATGCCCTACAATATCTCGCGCCGCAACGAAGCGGTCATCCAGTCCGCTCTGGAAAAAGCCGGCGTGCGCCTGCTCAAACGGCACTACGCCAGAAAACCGATCGTCGAAGATGGACGCATCACCCGCCTGATCGTCGAGGACATCGCCTCCTTCCGCACCGTCGAAATCCGCGTCAGCGGGCCGGTCATCGAAGCCTCGGGCGACGGACAGATCGGCGCCCTGGCCGGTGCCGACTTCGACAGCGGTAGCGAGAGCCAGAGCGAGTTCGACGAGCGCTCCGCTCCTCCCGAGCGCCGTTCCTGGGTGCAGGGCACCAGCCTTGTCGCCATCGCCCAGCGAACCGACAGGCCCATCGAGTTCATCCCGCCTCCCGGTACCCCGGAATTCACCCCCAGACTGTGGCATGGCAGTATCGGCTCCTACATCCGCCATAGTCACGGCAACTTCTCCGGCGACAACGACCTGATCTTTCTCTACATCACCGAGGCCGGCGGCGATATGGACACCATTCGCGACGACGGAGAAATCTACGAACTCCTGCTCAAGCAACTCTGGGCGGAGTGGAACCATGTCAAAAACGGTCCCCATCGGGAAGAGACCCGCGACTGGGACCTCCTCTGGGTCAGCCCCAAGGCGGGCAAACGGGAGAGTCGCCGCTTCCTCGGCGACCTGGTCCTCACCCAGACCGACCTGGAAGAAGGCCGCCGTTTCCCCGACGACATCGCCTACGGCGGCCACGACCTGGACGATCACCAGTCCCTGGGCGCGGCCGGCAGCAACATCTTCGGCCACAGCATCCCCCCCATCTACGGCATCCCCTTCCGCAGCTGCTACTCCCGCAACATCGATAATCTGCTGCTGGCCGGTCGCCTGATCAGCGCCACCCACCTGGCCCACTCCTCCACCCGCTTGATGCGCACTGGTGGCGCCATCGGCCAGGCAGTCGGTCTGGCTGCCGCCCTATGCTGTCGCCACGCCCTCACCCCGCGTCAACTCTGCGAACAGCGCCTGGACGAACTGCAGCAGCAGTTGCTCCGCCGCGACGGCAGCATCCTCGACCGACCGCTCGACAACGACGACAACCTCGCCCACCGGGCCACCATCACCGCCAGCAGCGAAAGTCTGTTCGACACTCAGGAGATCGAGCAGCTAGCCCCCCTGGTGGCACCGGCCGGTAACCTCCTCTGGGACTGGCCCAACCGCCTGGACCAGCTCCAGCTCTACCTGCACAATGACACGGATGCCCCTCAGCCTATGGCCCTGAGCCTGCTGCGCGCCCGCCGCGAACCTCGCTGGACCACCGCCGAACTGCACCACCGGCACGGCTGGAATGACCTGCGCGATGCGGCTTTCTCGACAATTTCGCAGCAGCCCTTCGTTCTCCCCCCTGCATTCGAAGGCTGGTTCACCATCCCCTTCGACACACCTCTCGATTTGGGCCCGAAGGATTCCGCCAGCGACGCCGATCGCCTGCTCGTCGCCCTGAGCGAGAACCGCCAGGTCTGGTGGGGCCTATGCCGCCCCTCCTGCGAAATCGTCTCCATGGTCGAGCACAGTCACCACGACACCCACTGGCGCACCCTCGATGCGCGCGGCAGCATGCGCTTCTCTCCCGGCATCCCTCTGGGCGAAGCGACCAACGTTGCCAACGGCTACCACCGCCGCTTCAGCCGCGGTCCGACCCATATGTGGAACTCCTGCCTCGACACTCCCCCGCCGCACGAACTCCTTCTCCAGTGGGGCGCGCCCGTCCGCTTCGACCGGATCGAACTCACCTTCGACAACCTGGCTCCCAGCCGCGACGAAAACCCGTGGGAAGCGGGCACCCGGGTTCTGCCGATACTGGCGAAGGAATACGACCTGGAAATGGAAAGCGACGGTAAATGGATCACCCTTGTATCCGAGCGGAGCAATATCCACCGCTTCCGCACCCACTCCTTCCCCTCCATACAGACCAACCAGCTGCGCCTTATCGTAAAAGCCACCCACGGGGAAAGCAACCAGGCGCGCGTCTATCGGATAGCAGTCTATTTGGGAAAACGAGATTGACCGTGGACCTCGCCTCCGTTCTCCAGAGCATCCGCACCGTCGCTCCCGAACTCGCCGATGCGCCGATTGCGTATCTCGACGAGGGTATATGGATAGCCGGGCCTTCCTGATCGACGCCCGCTATATCTTCCGCTTTCCCAAGTTCGATATCCCACAGATCGGCCTGCTTTAAAAAACAGTTTGTTTCCATCACATTCATTGACTAAATTTAGGCATCACTCATTGACTAAATTTAGTCAATATATATAACTATATATAAATAATGAATTTAGAATTTGAAATACATAACTCCCACCTCGCCGACCCCGCGACTTTTCCGATTCATGACCCCCATCTCAGGCGCCTGCAGGAGCAGGTATTCATCCATCGTTCCCATCTCCTGGACCTCCTCCCCCGTAGTCAGCCCGGTGTCTATTCAATCGGCGGTGGTCGGCAAATCGGCAAGACCACCCTTCTAAAACAGTGGATGGAAGACCTGCTCCGCGCTGGAGTAGCCCCGCCCCATCTCCGCTTTTTCACAGGGGAACTCATCGACGATCACCATGCTCTGGTGCGCATTTTGACAGAGTTGCTCCAACAGATGCCCGCCGACGGCATCAACTACATCCTTCTGGACGAAGTCACCTACATCCGGGATTGGGACAAAGCGGTAAAATACGCAGCTGATGCCGGCCTGCTGGAAAAGACGGAACTGATCCTGACCGGATCGGACCTGCTCATCATCCAGGAAGCGCGCATGCGATTTCCCGGCCGCCGCGGCCAGGCCGACATCGTCGATTTCCATCTCCATCCCTTGAGCTTCGGCGAAGTCTTGAAGCTAAAAGATCGCTTATCATCCATCGATCTGCAGTCTCTGCCAGGTGGACAGAGCGAGCTATCTCCCGAAATGGAACAACTCATGCTCGAGGAATTCACCTGCTATTTGGCACACGGTGGTTTCCTCACTGCCATCAACGACCTGGCCCGTTTCGAACGCGTGCTGCCGGCCACCTTCAACATCTACAGCGACTGGATACGCGGCGATCTGCTCAAACGCGGCAAGCAGGAGAATTACCTCCGCGAAATCCTGTCTGCCATCGCCAGACGCCACGGCACTCAGGTCACCTGGAATGCCCTGGCGCGCGATCTCTCCATAGACCACCCGACCACAGTAGGAGAGTACACCGCCCTTCTCTCCTCGATGGACGCCGTCTTCGTTCAGCCAGCCCTGATCGAAGACAAGCTGACCGGTGCCCCTAAAAAAGCTCGCAAGATCGTCTTTAAAGATCCCTTCATTTTCCATGCCTTAAAAAACTGGTTGAACCCGGTAGATGATCCCTACGCAAAACAAGTCCTGCCCTGTCTGGACGATCCGAATCAGGCCGCCCACCTGGTGGAGGCGTGCGTTGCGACCCACTTTGCTCGCCATTTCCCCACCTACTACATCAAGGCAGAAGGTGAGATAGACATCGCCTATGTAGATGGAGATCGTTTCTGGCCGGTGGAAGTGAAGTGGACGGAACAGCTGCGTCCCAAAACGCTCAAACAGGCGGCGAAATACCCCAATAGCCGTATTCTCGCCAAAAATCCCGAGACAAAAGAGATCGCAGGCATCAAAGTTGACTATCTTCCTCTGGCACTCCTGCATCTGGATACCGCCGGCCCGGGGGGAAATCCATGATGAATCGATCGTCTCATAAGCCCAATCTCCAGAACATCACCACCGTCTCCTTCGACGGGGACGCCACTCTCTGGGATTTCGAAAAGGTGATGCGCCACTCTCTGGGTATCGTCCTGGAGGAGATCCGCAAAGCGATTCCCGGAGAATATTTCGCCGCCCTGACCGTCGACGAAATGATCGCCATCCGCGACCAGATAGACCTGGAATCTCCGGATAGCAAACTCGAAGAGATCCGACTTTGTGCCTTCGAGCGTACTCTGGAACGCTCTGGCCATCCAGATAAAAACTTCGCCCGTCAGCTCAACGAACTCTACATGAAGCACCGCTTCGAAGACCTGGAACTCTATCCGGACGTCCTCCCCGCCTTCGACTTCCTCGCTCCCCGCTTCCAGATCGGCCTGCTCTCCAACGGCAATACCTATCCGGAAAAACTGGGCCTGGAAGAGCATTTCGATTTCGCGATATTCGCCCAGGACGTCGGCTTCACCAAACCCGATCCACAAATCTTCGCAGTCACCCTGGAACACGCGGACTGCACTCCTGAAGAACTCCTGCACGTGGGCGACTCCCTTCCCTCCGATGTCGAAGGGGCACAAAACGCCGGCATATCTGCCGTCTGGCTCAACCGGGACGGCGTTCCCAACGAAACCGACATCGTTCCGGATTTCGAGATCGCCTCCCTGCACGAGCTTCCCGCCCTTCTCCCGTGATCCCTTCGCACGCTACCACCGACACCGAGGTGACTCCATGAGTTCCAAACCCAACGTCCTCCTCTTCATGGTCGACCAGCTCTCCGCCCGTTGGCTCGAAGCCACCTGGGACAGCGTCTGTCCCACACCCAATATCGACGCTCTGCGCGCCCGGGGCACCACCTTCACCCGAGTAATCACCAGCAATCCGGTCTGCTGTCCAACGCGCGCCACCCTGGCCACCGGCCTGACCACGCGCGGCCACGGCGTGCTCGAAAACGGCTACTCTCTCGACCCCGCGCTCCCCACCTTCATGCGCACCCTCCAGGAGAATGGCTGGCGCACCGGCGCTCTGGGCAAAGTCCATTTCTTCCCCCACTTCGCCGGTTTTTACCCCGACTACGAGCAGTTCGGCTTCGACGTCACCCACATCACCGAAGACGGCCGCGGCGGCGAGTGGCTCGACTGGGTCCAGACCAACCATCCGAAACATTTCGAATCGGTTCTCGCCACCATCTGGCCCTCCAAAATTCCCGAATACGCCGCCTACGGCCCGGACAAAGTCGATCTGCGCTCCCGCATCGAGGAGATCCGCAAAGACTTTGATTTCGCCACCCCGGAATTCCCGGAAAACAGCGGTCACGCCTATACCCTTCCCTTTCCCGAAGAGGTCTCCCAGACCAACTGGATCACCGGCCACGCTCTCGACTTCCTCAGTGAAATCCCGGACGACCAACCCTTCTTCGCCCAGGTCAGCTATGTCCAACCCCACTCCCCATTCCATCCCCCCGGCGAATACATGCAGTACGTCCATCCAGAGCACATCCCCGAACCGGCTCCGGCGGAGTGGGTCGACGATCCCCACGCCCCTCACGAACTCAAGCGCCGCACGCCGCAGATGCCGGAGGACTGGCGCTACCAGCGCCACTGCTACTTCGCCGACATCGTCCACCTGGACCGCCAGCTCGGCATCGTCATGGACCAACTGGAAAAATCCGGACGACTCGACGACACCTACATCCTCTTCTTCTCCGACCATGGGGAGCTGTTCTACGACCACGGCTTCACCGCCAAGGAGGAAAAGCACTACGACGCCTGCATCCGCGTCCCCCTGATCGTCGCCGGCCCCGGCCTGGGCAAGAGACTCGTTTGCGACAAACTCATCCAGCTTGAGGATATCTGCCCTACCATCCTCGATATGACCGGCCAGCGTCTACCCGTCATGCCAAAAACCGGACCGTATCTGCCGATCCCCGCCGAGGAGATCCCCATCCTGCCCGGCCGCTCCGTGCTCCCCCTCTGCCGTGGAGAAGCAATCGAAGGCTGGCGCAATGCCGCCTACTGCGAAAGCTACAACCGCATCGACGCCGCTCATCCCCAGCAGTGGGCCCGCACCGTGCGCACCGATCGCTTCCGCTACACCTTCTACCCCGAAGATGGCGAACAGCTCTTCGACCTGGAAAACGACCCCGACGAACAGCACAACCTGGTAGCCGAATCCGAATTCGTCACCATCCGCGAAGAACTCCGCGACCGACTTATGACCCTGATCGTCATGCAGGACTACCCCAAGACTCGACGCAGCCTGTTCGCCCTGGGCGTCCACTGACCTTCGGTGTTCGCTGTATATGGAGATTTTCTGAATAGCGATAACCGCGTTTTCCCAGAGCCTCACCCGTTCGGAAAAACGCGATTTACAGGGAGACAACAATGTCGGTACCTGCTCAGAACGACCCCAATCCAGCGTGGACGCCCACCCCTCTCAAAACGAGCTGGGACGATCTGCTTGAGGGAATCGATTCACCCGCAGCCTGGACCGAAAAATCACAATCTATCCGCAAACGCTTTCTAACCCTCCTGCGAGACGAAGCCGCTCCACCTCTTCCTTCCGATTTCCAGATCGAAGTGGAACGGGAATGGGACGGCGGCGGATTCCGCATCCGCGATATCAGCTACCAGGTCGAAACCGATGAACGGGCACACGCCTACCTGGCCATCCCGGACGGCCCCATCCCCAAACGGGGATTCCCTGGCGTCGTCTGTCTGCACGGCACCACCAACTGGGGCGCCCGCCGCACCCTCGGTCTGCCCCCCGAACCGGACGATCCGCACGCGGATAAATCCATGGCCGGCCTGGACTACGCCCGCCAGCTCGTTCGCCGGGGCTACGCCACCATCTCTCCCGAACATTTCTGCGCCGCCAGACGCCTGCCGCAGGAAGGTCCCTACGAGACGGCGGCGTTCTATCGCAAACATCCGGACTGGTCTGCCGCCGGCAAATACACCTACGACAGTCGCATCGCCTGTTCAATCCTGGCCGCGCGACCGGAGGTAGATGCCAACCACCTGGGGGTCACCGGCCATTCGCTCGGAGGACACGGCAGTATCTGGCTGGCGGCGTACGACGACCGCATTCACTGCGCGGCACCCAGCTGTTCCGGCCTGACCTTTCGCGAGAATCCGAATCCGACCGCCTGGTCGCGCGACTTCTGGTATATCTACTTCCCACAGCTGCGCCGAGAATTCCTCGCCGGACGCCAGATCGAGTGCGACTTCCACGAAATGATGGCGCTTGTCGCTCCCCGCCCTCTGCTCGAACGGTTTGCGCTCAACGACGGCGATACGACCGGACAGGCCCACCGCGGGATGCTGCATCTGAAGCTCCGCGAACTCTACCGCCTGCTGGGCTCCGAATCGGCGCACGCCTTCCTGATCTTCGGCGACGGCCATGCCATGCCCGATCTGTCGAGCGCCTGCATGCTGAGCTGGATGGATCGATGGCTGAAACACGATGGCGACCCACTGGGTGCCTGGGATTCCAAACCCACTCCGATCGCTTGAGAAACTGAAAAAGAGGAAGTCGCGGATATCTTTCACCCGCGACTTCCTCTTTCCCTTCGGAGCTTTCTCTTATCTCTCTGTCGTACCGAATTGATTTCCAGATGGCCCGTCGTTGCGCGATCTTTCTTCGGAAACCTCCGGACCTCTGTTCAGCAGTCTGGTATTACAGTTTCTGCTCGTAGTCCGGCCCGCCCACCGGCCCGATCAATTCGTAATTCTCCTCGGGCGTGCCGACCCCGGCCAGGAAATCGGCCAGCGCCTTCCGCATCCTCTTCGCCACATCCGGCCGCTTGCGGATCAGATTCCTCTTCTGCCCCGGATCTTCCTTCAGATCATACAGCTCCGGCTTCCCCCCCTTTTCTCCGTAGGAGATATAGCTCCACCGTTTGTCCGTCACCGTCGGCCCGCCGTTGCGCAGAAAGGTCGAACTGAAGGCGTGCTTGCGCGGCCAGCCCTTCCCCTTTCCCTGCATCAGCGGCACCAGCGAGTGGCCGTGCATCTCCAGCCCCTTTTTCTCGACCCCGGACAATCCCATCAGCGTCGGCAGCAGGTCTACCGGCTGCGTCAGCTCCTTCACCCTGCGCCCTCCCTTCATCCCCGGAGCGCTGATCATCAGCGGAATATGCGCCAGTTCCTGATACAACGGCCAGATCCGATCATCTTCCGGATGGATGTTCGACTTGCCGGTCCGGTTGTGCTCTCCCAGATGCATCCCGTGATCGGTGGTGAAGAGCACGACGCTGTCGTCGAACAGTCCCAGTTCCTCGATCTTTTTGAGCACCACGCCGACCCACTTGTTGACCAGATACGCCTCGGCCGCGTAGTGCGCCCTCAGGTTCGACAACTCTTTTTTGGAGAAAATCGACGCCGGCCCGTAGTTCGGGTGGATCAGCGGCGGCCCGTCGTATCCCGACTTATCGTACAGCTTCACCAGATACTCGGGCGGATCCCACGGCTCGTGAGGGTCGAAAAAATCGACCCACAGCAGGAATGGCTCGGCCCCCCTATTCTCCTCCAGCCAGCGACTCGTGGTGCGCGCCGTCTGGGCGCAAAACCGATCCTCCTCCCAGGCCCAGTCCCGATTGGTCCAGCAGTGCTGCGTCGCCAGATTCCCAAACGGCGTACTTCGCATCTGCGGATCCACCCGCGTCTTTCCATCCACCGCCACCTTCTGCCGGGGCGGCAGATTCCCCTTCAACAGCGGCTTGTCCCCCTCTTGACCGCGAATCCAGTACGCGCCGGTGAATCCCCGATTGCAGAAATGTTCCCCACTCATCAGGTGCGGCGTGTCGCAGATCAACTGGCTCTGGTAACCCGCTTCACCAAAGATGGTGCTCATCACCGGGCTCTGCCGATCCAGCGGTTGCCAGCCGTGAAACGGAAATCCATATCGCCCGTTAAACATGTCGGTGCGATTGGGAATCGTCGGAAAACTCGACACGTAGTGCCGATCGAAACAGACGGCCCGTTCGGCAAACCGATCCAGCGCATCCGTGCCGATCCACTCGCCGCCGTTGCATCCCAGATTGTCGTAGCGATAGGTATCGCTGACCAGGATAATGACGTTCATGATCCACCTCTCTGTCCTGCAGGTTTCTTTCGGGGCGGGATTCTTCCATACGAGACGATAACCCCAACCAAAACAAAAAGGCCGACGAACGTCAACCGTTCGCCGGCTTTTGCCATACAGAAAGAATCTCCTTCTTCACATCTCACATTATCCCTGCTTGAAGTCGGCCCCCCGACTCTGCGCCGGGTGGGCGCACAACGGCATCATCAATTTCGACACTCTATCCCAGGAGATATCCACATATCCCTCCTGTATCCTCTCTGCCTTCACGGACACCGCACAAGGCTTCTCTCCAGCACGTAGCAGCTCCAACCCGGCTGCCAGCACGACTTCCCCCCAGCTCTCCAGATCGAATTCGAGCAATTCCCCCCGATAGCAAACCCCATCCACGAACATCTTCCCATCCTCTTCACCCACCTCCCAAACCACATTGAACTCCCCAAAGCGCGACGGCATGGTATGAACTACGGCCATATATTCTCCGGCAATCAGGGCAAACCGGCCATCTCCCAGTTTCTCGACCAGGGCGTTCTCCCCACTCAGCTCGTAGCGCACCCTCAGATCCTCGACCTGGAATACTCCATCGTCCGGGCGATCCAGATGCACGTGAAAATCCCCTCTGTCACTCGCCAGTCCAAAGGCGGACAGCACCCGGTTTCGCTGCTGGTTCTGATGCACACAGGCGGACGCGAAGTCCCTCCCGTCCCGCAGAAAGCGCAGCCGCAATACCGCCGACTCCGCCGACTTGATTCCCCAGTACCCGACCAGCGGCCGCCGCTGCGTCCACATATCCTCGTGGTTTATCGAGCTCAGACAGGCATCCTGACTCATCCAGGTCGTCCCCCAGCGACTGTCCTGCCAGGCATCGGAGCGCACGAAGCAGCTGCGCCTCTCCACCTCCTCCAGTCTCAATTCCGTAAAATGCCTCGCCGACCACTCGGGACAGGGAAGGTGCTGCAGAGAGCAATACGCCTGGCCGTCGTCATCTTTCACACCGGCGCCGACCAGCAGTTCCTCGATCTCTTTTTCCCCCAGTCGATCCCGATAGGCCCGACTGTGCGGCCCCGCCCACTGCCGGGTGCGCGGATGAAAGTGCAGACCGATTACGTGCCAGATCCAGCCGCGCAGCCCATTCGCTGTCCGTTGCCCCTCCTCGTCATCGACCAGTTGCAGGATCCGCTCGCACTCGTGCAGCGCCACCATGGTGTAGGTCGGGCTGTTGTACTCATTGAAGCCGCCGTGTCTCCTCGCATGTCGCACGAATCGACTCAACCGCTGCCGCCCATAATCGACCAGCCGCTTTTCATCCAAGATCTCTCCGGCCATCAACGCAACCCCCGCCCCCATGATGGCGATATTGGTGTATTCCGGCCCCACGTTCCGCCGAAAGATCTCCCAGGCGGCGTGCCCCAGGCCGTCCCGCATCCGTTCCCGCAGCGACTCCGAAAGCTGCTCTGCGTGCTCGATGAGCATCTGTGCCAGTATCGCCCCGCAAAAATCCGCCCAGTTGCGATCCGGCGGCGCCATCTCCCGCACCGGCTCCTCCAATAACCAGGGCCAGACGCCGTAGTAATCATCGGTCGGGTCGGTCTCCTGCAATCCGAGTACTCTGTCGACGATGTCGGCCGCCCGTTTTTCCCACTCCTCCCCTCCTGCCTGCAGCAACGCCAGGGCGTAGTCCAGACTCGAACGCGTCGAGTGAGCCCAGGTGCCGTCCGGCACTCGCGTGTGGTATCCCGGTCCTTTCCACTCCGCACCGAGCATCCGCTGCTCTTCGCTATATCCCTCACCGGCTCGGGCGAGGTATTTTTCCAACCCCGCGTTCATTTCCGGAAACTCCACGAGCCCGGTTTCAAGGTGATAGTATCCACCGACTACCTCGACCTCTCCTGCGAGTGCCCGTTTCTTGAGAAACGGCTCACTGGCGCGAATCTGCTCCACCACCATCCCCACATTCTCGCGAATCGCGTTTTCGACCAGACCTCCCTCCCGACCCTCAACTCTTTCAACCGCCGGCTGGATCGCCTTCACCAGGTGCACCAGATGCCCGGGCGCCTCTCCCCCCTGCACAGCAGCCGTCACCGCCCCACAGCTGCTGTGCCCCAGCACCACAATCAGCTGCACCCCCAGATGCTCCACCGCGTATTCGACACTGCCGATAACCTCATCAGTGGCGATATTGCCGGCTACCCGGATGACGAACAGTTCCCCCAACCCACAGTCAAAGAGGATCTCGGGCGACACCCGCGAGTCCGCGCAGGCAATGATGATGGCCATGGGTTGCTGGCCGTCGACCAGTCCCTGCCGCACCTCGGGCGTCTGATTGGGATTTTTCGCTCGCCCGGCTGCATAGCGTCGATTGCTGGCGATCAGCCGCCGCAATACCTGTTTCCCGTTCATTGAATTCACAGACTCCCTCCCTCTCCCGCTCGTGTTCGGGACTGGCAGAAAATTAACAGATGGACCAGGAATAAATCAGGATGAAGTATAGAATCTGTCCATCGCCACAGCAAGGAGAATCGCTACTTGCTGCCGCGCCCCGAAGATCAATAAAAAACGGCCCTACTGGATGGCAGGACCGTCTCATCGACATTCTCCAGATGCGCTGCGAACGCTGCCCCGCTGCCTACAGAAATTCGACGACCTCTTCGAAACCCTTCCGCTCTTTATTCCCGCGCTTCTCGAATCCCTTTTTCGGATAACCGAGCGGAGTGATCGAAAACACCACCTCGTTTTCCTTCAGCCCCAGCGCATCCCGCAAAATTCCCGGATCATACGCCTCGATCCAGCAGGTGCCCACCCCTTCACACTCGGCCGCCAGCACCATGTGGTCGATGGCGATAGTCAGGTCGGTTTCGATTGAATTGTACCCATCCCCCTCCCGAGTCCAGGCTTCATCCCGCTTCCCGACGACCACCAGCAGGTGCGGTGCCTCCCGGAACCACTCCCGCGCGTAACACCCGTGCACCTTCGCCAGCATCTCCGGTGAGGAGATCAACAGAAAGCGCCACGGTTGCCGGTTGGCCGCCGAAGGAGCGATTCTCCCGGCGTTGAGAATCCGCTTTAAAACCTCCGCATCGACAGGCCGTCCCGGATCGTAGTTGCGAATGCTCTCGCGCTCCTCGATTAACTGATAAAAATCCATTCCGTCCTTCCTCAAAATTGGAGTTCCATACAGACTGCACTGTCGCAGGCGTGCGCCCGGAATTCCCAGGAATCCCCGATCGGTCCATCGATCGCACATCGACTCACCTCGACAAATCCGAAACGCGCGGCGAATCCCGCCGCAGAATTCGTCAGGATCACCCCTCGCCTCATCCCGATCTCCCTGCCCCTTTCGGTGATTTCCTCTACCAGACGACGACCGATCCCTTGTCCCTGGCAATCCAGCGCTACGGCCAGCGATCGCAGTAAACAGGAATCTCCATATATCTCCATGCCCACGCAACCGCAGATCCGTCCATCCTGCCAGGCCACCAGGAACTGCCCGAGATGCTCTTCGAGATGCAGGGGCGGAAGTCCGACCTGTTCCAGCAGAGCGGCAATATCCTCCAGATCTCGCCGCTCTGCCGATTCGATCCGCATCACGACTTCTTCCCCGTTATCCTGGCACTCCACACCTTGCCGGCGACCTGGGCGATGCACTCCGCAGAAATCTCCGGGCTCTTTCCAGATCCATCCGAGCCACAGCAACCAGACGCTTCATCTTTCTCCGATCCACAGCAGCTCGATTCCGCATCCCCACTCGAGCCGCAGCAGCCGGACGCATCCCGAGCCTCGCCCTTCCCCGATCCACAGCAGCTCGATTCCCCCTCACCATCTTCCACGTCGGGCTGGCAGCATTCCCCCAAAAAACCCTCGATCTCCTTTTCCCCATAGACCATCCGCTCCGTCACTTCCACGTCCACCAGCCCCGCCTGTTGCATCGCCTCCAGGTACTCCCCCTCCTTGATAGCCCCGGCCACGCAGCCGACCAGCGCGTCGACGTTCGACACCACCTCTTGCGGCAGGTCGTCTCCCAGCACAATATCCGAGATAGACACCCTGCCCCCCGGCTTCAATATCCGGGCCACCTCGCGAAACACCTTTCCCTTGTCCGGGGCCAGATTGATGACGCAGTTGGAGATCACCCAGTCGACGCTGTCGCTCTCCACCGGCATGTCGTCCGCTTCCCCCATGCGAAACTCCACGTTGTCCGCTCCCGCCTCCCGGGCGTTGACCCGGGCTCTCTCGATCATCGCCGGCGTCATATCCAGACCGATCACCTTTCCCTCAGGTCCCACCTTCTCGGCGGCGATCAGACAGTCGATCCCCGCCCCCGAGCCGATATCGAGCACCACGTCTCCCTTTTCGACCCCTGTGAAGGCCAGCGGATTGCCGCAGCCGAAGGAACTCTCCACCGCCGCTGCCGGAAGATTCTCCAACTCCTCCGTCGCGTATCCCAATCCGGCGACCTGCTTTACTCGCTCCGCATCAGCGGACGAACAGCACGAACTACGGCTCTCCACCGCCCGGGTGTACCCCTCTCTCACCGCTTCTTTGATCTGCTCATCGGTCAACGACATTTCTCATTCTCCTCGAAAAAAGAGTTCAGCAACAATTCTCACTTCCCTTCCGGCGCCACTCATCCACTCCCTCGATCAACATCTTGAGTGCGATAATCAGATTCCCGCGATCCTTCTCCCCGATCGGCTCCAGGATCCCCTTCTCCATCTCCAACAACTCCCCGTGGATGGTCCCCAACAGTTCGCTCCCTCCATCCGTGAGCCGCACGCAGCAGACCCGTCGGTCCTGCTCATCGACGCAGCGTTCCACCAACTCTTTGGCCACCAGTTGATCGACCACCCGCGTCATAGTGCTCACCGACAGCTGCATTTTTCTGGCCAGTTCCCCCATCGCCAGCGTCTCCTCCCCCTCCAGAGCGGCCAGCGCGTAGCACTGAGAGACCGAAATCCCGTGACAGCATACTTCCTGGCGATCCCGGAACTGATATCGCTTCACCAGTTCGGTGACTACCTGGTGCAGTTCTCGCGCCTGTTTTTCCAATTCATCTTCCATAGCTTGTATCTCCAAATATTTGCATTATACAAATAAATTATCGATCTCTCCCCATTTGTCAATCCCAACTTCCCATTTCACCATTTGCCGGCGTCTTCGGAATGCGCCCCTCAATACACCAGATGAATCGGTTGCAACAACTCCTCCATCCCCCTATCCGCCTTCACCCGGATCCGGCACAAATAGGTCCCCGGAGGCGCCAGCCCTCCCGATGCACTGCGGCCATCCCAAGAAAAGTGCAGTTCCCCCACCTTCTCCATACTCGTACCTGTATCCGCCCCCTCTTCGATGCGCGCGCGCCCCATGCGCTTGCCCGCCAGGTCGAAGAAATCCACCTCCACCGGTCGCTCCTCCAGCACCCGCAGCAACACAAAGCTCCCTATCAGCCTGTCGTTGACCCCATCCCCGTTGGGCGTCAGCACCGGCATGATCTGCACCGCCTGTATCAATCTACTCGAGGGAAAACCCACGCTCGGGCGAGCCGTATTGCTATCGATCAACTCGGTGGCGTCCCTCTGCTCGGTCTCAACGCGCTGGAAACGCCCCTCCTCCCGAGAGCTACCGACAAAGCTCTTCAACTCCACTCCCTCTTCGAAAACCTGCGTGGACAGCTGCACCTCCACCAGCGCGTGCCTCGACAGGGACAAACCCCCGTTAAGCTCAAAAGGAAAGCGCATGTGCAGCGAATCCGACTCTGATCCCGACAGAATCTCCAATTCTATCCCTTCCATATCCCTGAACGCGCCATCTCCAACATCCTGAAAAGAACGAGTGAAGCGACTCTCCAGAGGGCGGGTAACCGTCGCCGCCGGATCGAGAAGCGCCGTTTCCTCCGTCACCCTCACCTCCCCCACGCGCACACCGCGCAACTCCACCGCCTCTCGCCCCACGATCAACAGTTCATCGAAGCCCCCCCCTTCCATGGAGAATAGTTCGGATCCGGAGGCCCGAATAAAATAGGAGTATACCTGCTCCCTCAGTGGATCGACTCCGACCGGCGGCCGATAATCCCCTCCTTCTACCTCCAGGTCCCGCAGCGACCGCTCCAACCCCTGTTCCTCCAGCACCGCCAGTTCCCCTGCCAACTCCAGCGCCAGCGGCCGGGCCAGTTCCACCCGCAGCCAGCTCAATCGCGCCGCCTTTTCGGGATCTTCCGAGAAGAAACGGACCCGCACCTGCAGAAACCGGCGCGGATTGGGCGAGGTGATCTGGTCGCGGAACACCTCCCCCCGCCCCTCGTAGCTGCGGCTCCACTCGCTCCAGCCGACCAGTGCCAGTTCCCCATCCCTGTCCGGCAACGAACGCGGGCGGTTTCCCCTGCCCAGCTTCTTATCATCCTCATCGACCAGACCATCCCCGTCGTTGTCTATGAAATCGATCGGATCTTCGTCCTCGCGTCCATCTCCGTCGTCATCAAAGCGACTCTGGTGCGGAGGATCCAGCGCCTCCCAGGCGTTCCAGCGCTCCCAGCGGAAGACCAGATCGTCGTACGCCTCCTGAACGATCTCCTGATTGATTATCTCCCCTCCGGTATCGACGACTTCGAAATAGGTGTAAGTCGTATCAGTCTGATCCGAAGTGCGGGTCTGCAGTTGAAGGCGCACCTCCGGATGCAGTTCGAGAGGTTCGCTCCGCTCGACAACTTGATTACCTGAAGCTCCGGCAGCATGCACGACCGCCTCCGCTTCCCAGGTGATGTGCGGCATGGTAAGACGCACCAGACCACCGCTGGCATCGGTAAGCTCAATGGGTGGCGAGTAGAGCCACAGGTCCGGGGGATATCCCACACCGTACAGCTGCAATTCGCCCAGCAGCCCCTGCGGTCCCCAGTCAGCTCCACTGGGAGTAGGGTTGCGTATTTGCAGAAAACGCACCTTTCTCAGCGGGAATCTCTCCTCAAGCATCCTCACTCCAGCGGTGAGATTGTCGATCTGATCTTCGCTGACGACGCTCTGCCACTGCAATCCGTCTTCCAACTGACCAAAATCGTCCACGTTTTCCAGATACAGCGGATTGATCTGCGTACCGTCCGAAACACGAAAATCGTGGATCCCAAAAGCGCCCCGGGTAGAATTCCAGTTATCCGCTCTATTCGCCATCACCGCCAGCAAACTATTTATCCAGAACGCCGCGCCCAGATCAACCCACATTGTTCCTCTTCTATCGGTGAATGCGGCACCAGCCCGGGCAGCCCATTCGGTATTGTAAAGACCATCAATAGCCATGGTCGGCTCGGAAAGCCCTCCACCTCCGTACGCTCCCCCCCCCCGTTTGTCCGGATGCTGTACCACGTTATCTCCCCGTCCCCATACCTCCACCTCCAGCACCCGCGGCACCTCTCGTGCGTAGTAGCGAATTGGTCCCCGTTTGCGCGCGTCCAGTTTCTGAAAAATGCTCTCATCCACTTCGACCAGAGCTCCACCAGCTGTGATCCGCTGATAGACTACCGCTCCCCGACGCTCCGGGGGCAGCGTTTCGTACGCCTCTCGTCCCTCTTCTCCCACACCGATGAATTTTTTGCGGTCGAAGGCGCTGTCCATAATCTTCAATTTGGCGTAGTGGATAAAGCTGCCCGTCATGTCCGGCTGGCCATCCAGGTCGAAATCCGCCCTGTCCAACGGTTCGAGGGGGAAGGTCCGCTGCAGATACCGACCCGAACCATCCCGGTCCACCAGATCGAGATTCGTCGCTTTGCCCACTACTGTGAATGCCAGGCTGGTGCCCGAAGGTGGGGGAAAGCGCTCCCCCATCGAGACGAATAACACGAACGACCTCGCCGGATCTCCCGAAAACTCCCCCTCGCCGTCCCCGGCCGAAAAAACAACCGTGATGCTGTCGACGAAGGCCAGCCGCCCCAGATCGATCAACAGCTCCCACCCCCGCAATCCTTCCAGGGAAAAATCCTCTTCGGCCGGCTCCCAGTAGGTCTCCAGATCCCCATCGATCGTCAATCCTGCTATCCGGCGATTCGACAACGCAGAAGCCCCCCCTCGTACCAGAAATCCCTCCGCCCGCACAATATCCTTGTAAATGTGCTGATCCGCTTCCGGCGCCAGGTTGTGTTTGGCGCGGAAGTAGCGCGGCCATACTCCCCGGGAATCGATGTTGAACAGACCGGTCGAGTCGATCGGCGCATTCAGACTGGCGACAACGTCGTTCTGGACGATCCACTGGTTCCAGTGATCCGGTCGATTTACTTCGATGAAATTTTCCGACAACTGGTAACCCTGCCCCTGCGCGGCAACAAGAGCACCGGAGACCAGCAGTGCGCCGATCGCGACTACAAACAGGGGCATACCCGGAAAAAGGGATATATCCCCTTTCCGAAAAAGCCGCATAAGGCCTTCCTTTAAAAATCCCGCGATGCTAATGAAGCGTGTCCGATCTCCTTTTATCATTCCCTCAATATCATCTTTCACCTTCCTATTGCAAGGCGACGACCACCACCGTCTGGTCATCTCCTTGAGCTTCCTCTCCGACGAATTCCCGCACTTCCATCAGCAGGCGGTCAGTGAGCTGTTCCGCCGCCAATCCCTCGAGGCATCCCTGACGAATCACCTCATTCGTCCGCTCGAAGCCGAATAACTCACCCTCTTCATCTTCCGCCTCCACGATCCCATCCGAACAGAAGACGATCCTATCCCCCGGAGCCAGCTGGACTTCCGTCACCGGAAAGACAGTCTCGGAACGCACTCCCAGAGGATAGGCATCCACCTGCACCTCGGCGATTTCTCCCGAAGCGGCCAGGAAGTGAAGAGGATACGGGCAGCCTCCGTTCGCCATCCTGAAGACGCGCGTGCCGAGATCGATCTCCCCCATGGTGAAGCAGACGAAAGTGCGCCTGTCGAGAATCCGATGCAGCGACCGATTCAGCCGCTCGAAGAGCTCCGCCAGCGGATATTCTACCTCCATCTGATTTTCCAGGATCCCGCTGAACATCACCACCGGGATCGCCGCCTCCATGGCGTGACCGGTCACGTCGGCCATGCAGACGATCAGCTTCCCCTCTCGCTGAAAGTACTGGAAGAAGTCGCCGCCCACGTGATTGGCGGGCAGGCAGCGGCCGATCACATCGATCCCGGGCACCCGGGGATCCTCCTCAGGCATCAGCCCCATCTGCATCTCGTGCGCCATCTGCAGTTCCTCCTCCAACTCGCAGACCAACTGCTCCCGCGCCCGATCTCGCTCCCGCCGATTCCGCAGCGCTGCTCCTCCAGCTGTCGCCACTCCACCCAAAGCCAGTGCCAGTACGACCCACAGACCAATCTGTCCGTACGGTGGGTGCACCCTCACCAAAGCGGTGGCGGGTTTTTCCGAATAGGTAAGATCGCGATCCACCGCCTGCACCTCGAATTCGTACTCCCCCAGCGGCAGATCCCGATAGATCACCTGCCGCTCCCGCGTCACCTGCCAATCCGCATCGAACCCCTTCAGCCGATAGACATAGGCCATCTGATTCGGACGGGTTTTGAGGCTGCTGCCCCGAAATTCGAACGCCAGATAATCCTGCTCTGTCGAAATCTCGACCCTTTCCATCAACGGATATTCTCGATCGGCAAAGATCCTGGAGAGGCGTATCCCGGGTGGCGTCAAACGCGGGCGAAAGCAGGTGAATCCGGCCTCGGTGCCTATCCAGTAATCTCCATTCTCTGCCTGAACGGCATGCTGAACCCCATCGTGCAACAATCCATCCCGCTGTAGCAAGGATTGAAAGACCTTGCCATCGTACCGACTCACCCCTCCGCCGAAGGTCGAGAACCACAGGTGGCCTCGTCGATCTTCCATAATATCTAAAATATGATTGTGCCCCAGTCCGTCGGCCGTCGTGAAATTGACGAACTCCTCACCATCGAAGCGACTCACCCCTGCACTTGTCCCAAACCACAGATCTCCCTGACGATCTTCCAGAATATCATTCACATTATTATGAACCAGACCATCGGCCGTTGTATAATGGGTAAACTCCCTACCATCGAAACGACTCGCTCCTCTATTTTCTGTATTCGACCCGAACCAGATATTCCCCTGCCTGTCTTCGGCGATCCCTCCGATTCTTCCAGCAAGTAACCCATCAGCTGCGGTGAAATTGTAGAATCTCTCCCCGTCGAAGCGACTCACTCCCCCCCACCCACCCAGCCACACATCACCATCTGCATCAGAGTACAGGGCGTAAATAA
>Ga0233429_1001259_pt1 | contig 31958 bp, 26 predicted proteins | sample SI_118_April2016_3_FD_179879 | JGI IMG/M metagenome (GOLD analysis project Ga0233429, IMG submission 179879) | Seawater microbial communities from Saanich Inlet, British Columbia, Canada - SI_118_April2016_135_MG | ecosystem: Environmental > Aquatic > Marine > Inlet | place: Canada: British...
AATAATCTTTGGTTGATTGAGGATAATTGTGACGCTCTTGGTTCTAAATACCAGGGGAAATATACCGGGACATTTGGAGATATTGGCACAAGTTCATTTTATCCTCCACACCACATGACTATGGGTGAAGGAGGAGCTGTATATACAAGCAATTTTCAGCTGAAAAAAATACTATTGTCCATGAGAGACTGGGGGAGGGATTGTTGGTGTGATAGCGGAGTAGACAATACCTGTGGAAAAAGATTTTCAAAACAATTCGGATCGCTTCCTTTTGGGTATGATCACAAATATGTATACTCTCATTTCGGTTATAATTTGAAAGTAACAGACATGCAGGCTGCTGTTGGTTGTGCTCAACTGGAAAAATTAACTGGATTTATTGAGCAGAGAAAAAAGAATTATACATATTTGTTATATGGTCTAAAACAATTTGAGCATAAAATACAATTGCCTTGCCCGACAGAGAATAGCGACCCGAGCTGGTTTGGTTTTCTTATTACAGTGAAAGAAAATGCTGGTTTTACGAGAGATGATATTGTTAAGCATCTTGAATTGGCTAATATTCAAACTCGGATGCTGTTTGCGGGGAATCTGGTGAAGCATCCCTGTTTTGATGAAATGAGGGAGCAGGGAAGAGGGTACAGAGTTGTTGGTGAGTTGAAGAACACGGATAGAATAATGAACAATACTTTCTGGATAGGTGTATATCCTGGCATGTCAGAAGAGAAACTTGCATATATTGTTGATCAAATAGGGAGTTTTATCCTGTCGTATGCAGACGAAAGAAAGGGAAGCATAAATTAAATGAGTGGAAATATATTTAGCAGGTTATTTATTTTTGAAATGGCCAACAATCATTCTGGTGATATTGAGCATGGACTGAGAATTGTCAGGGAGATGAAACAAGCTTCAAAGGATTTTGACTTTAATTTTGGATTTAAATTTCAATATAGGAATTTAGATACATTTATACATTCGGATTATAAAAATAGACAAGATATTAAATATGTAAAACGTTTTTCAGATACTCGAATAAGTGATGAAGATTTCTTGGAAATGCTTGCTGAGGTAAAAAAGCAGGGCTTTATTGCCATATGCACCCCTTTTGACGAGGAGTCTGTAGAGAGAATTGTGGAACATAGATATGATATTATTAAGATTGCCAGTTGTTCACTTACCGATTGGCCTTTGCTTGAAAAGATTGCAAAAACTGATTTGCCGATAATCGCTTCCACGGCAGCCGCTTCTTTAGAAGAGATTGATAAAGTAGTTTCATTTTTTGAGCACCGAAATAAGGCATTTTGTTTGATGCACTGTGTCGGTGCCTATCCTACGCAAAAAGACGCGCTTCAATTGAACCAACTTGATCTATTAATGAAAAGATATCCGGAATTAATTGTTGGGTTTTCCACCCATGAAGAACCTGATAATGTAGATGCTGTTAAAATTGCCATTGCAAAAGGCGCATATGCTTTTGAACGTCATGTTGGTGTTTATACCGAGGAATATGGAATAAATGGATATTCTTCCACTCCCGATCAAGTTAAGAATTGGCTAACTTCTGCACAGGATGCGTTTGAGATGTGCGGCATCAGTGGCTCACGGCATGAAATTTCTGAGAAAGAAAGAGATGATTTAAGAGGTCTGAAGAGAGGCGTTTTTGCGCTTAAAACAATTAAAAAGGGTGAGAAGATAGATTCCTGCAATATTTTTTATGCCATTCCAAATAAAGAAAATCAGGTATTGGCAAATGACATATCTAAATATATTGAATATGTTGCTTCGAAGGATATAAATAATAACGAACCGGTGATGTTTGATTTTGTTGTGAGCGACAATCTTAGAGAAAAAGTATTGGAAATAGTGAAACAATTAAAAGAAATCATTATGAAAAGTAACATTGTTTTATCCAATAGAATAGAGTTAGAGTTGTCTCATCATTATGGAATTGAAAAGTATTTTGAATTTGGCGCGGCAATATTAAATTGTATTAATAGGGAGTATTGTAAAAAGTTAATCATATTGTTACCCGGTCAGGACCATCCTATTCATCATCATATGAGAAAGGAGGAGACATTCCAGGTACTGTATGGAGAAATGGCGGTTCACCTGAACGGAAACGATATGGCCTTAAAGCCTGGAGAGATGTTGATTGTTGAACGAGAGGCCAAACACAGTTTTTCTTCAAAAGAAGGTTGTATATTCGAGGAAATCTCTACGACTCACTTTAAGAACGATTCTTTCTACGAAGACGAGAGAGTTGGGGAGAATGAAAAGAGAAAAACACAAGTGACTTTCTGGTCTGATTGGCTGGAGAAGGAAATTGTTTAGTAGATGTTAACAATTGCGTGGGATGTTGATGATGTATTAAATGACCTTATGCATGCCTGGTATACGTATAAGTGGATACCAGGACATTCGGGATGTAATATCGCGTATGAGTCCCTTGTTGAAAACCCTCCAAACAACATTCTCGGTATAAGCAGAGAGGAATATCTTGCATCTCTTGATGGTTTCCGGCTTTCTAAAGATTATGAGAAACTTAAACCTTGTGGTGAGATCCTTCAATGGTTTCATAAACATGGCTCGAAGGCAAGGCATATTGCCTTGACTGCCGTTCCAACCGTCGCTGCTCATGCTTCTGCAGGGTGGGTGACAAGGCATTTCGGGAACTGGATAAGGACATTTCACTTTATTCCGTCATTCAGAGATGTTACATATGGTGTTTGTTACGATAGAACAAAAGTTGAATATATAAAAAGGGTTGGAACAATAGATATTCTTGTGGAGGATAACCGGAATAATATTGCAGGATTAGAAGATTTGGGGAAAAAAGGATTACTGGTATCCAGACCATGGAATAGTAGTGCAAAAAGTATAGGCGACATACTTGAAGAGCTAATAATAATAATTGAAGCTGAAAATGAAAAAACTATCTGACTATGTGATAGAATTTATTGAAAACCTCGGAGTGAAACATATCTTCTTGTTACCAGGTGGCGGCTGTATGCACCTGGTTGACTCTGTTGGGAAAAGTAAAAAGCTTGATTATGTTTGCAATCTCCATGAACAGGCATGTGCTATTGCCGCCGATGCCTATAGCCAATTTATGAATAACCTTGGCGTCGCTCTCGTAACGACAGGTCCCGGCAGTACCAACGCAATAACAGGGGTGGCGGCGTCATGGCTTGATTCAATCCCTGTGATAATAATTTCCGGGCAGGTAAAACGCGCGGATATAGTTGGTGGCAGGGCTGTTCGCCAGATGGGCTTTCAGGAAATTGATATTGTTAAATTGGTAAACCCGATAACCAAATATGCAGTAACCGTTAAAAAACCGGAGATGATTCGGTATCATATGGAGAAGGCAGTATCATTAGCAAAAGAAGGACGTCCTGGACCAGTATGGATTGATATTCCTTTGGATGTTCAAGCCTCAATGATTAATGAAGAACTGTTAGATGGTTTTAAACAGGAGATATATAAACAAAGTACAGATACTTTAAATGATAAAGTAAGTGAAACCATACAATTGCTAAACGATGCCGAAAGGCCCGTCATACTTGTAGGTAATGGTGTTCGATTGGCGAACGGCATAGCAAATTTTTTGGATTTAATTAATTTCTTGCAGATACCCGTTTTAACTACCTGGAAGACTATCGATGTTCTGCCTGAGGCTGACCCCATTTTTGTTGGTCGTCCCGGGGCTACTGGGCAGCGAGGCGCTAACTTTGCTCAGCAGAATGCCGACTTTATCCTGATTATTGGAGCACGACTAGATTTTGGACAAACTGGTTACAATCACAAGAATTTTGCCCGTGCAGCAAGGAAAGTGATGGTGGATATCGACCCGGCTGAAATTGATAAGATGGAAATGCCAATTGATGTTAAGGTCGCGAGTGATGCAAGCCAATTTTTAGAAGAACTTATTCGGCAGAAAGATAGGATCGTATGTAGAGACAAGTCTGGTTGGCTTCAAAGATGTAAGTCTTGGCAAGAAAAATATCCGGTTGTATTACCTGAGTACTGGAAGGGGCAGTATGTGAACAATTATGTATTAGTGGATGTTTTGTCGGAAGTAATGACGGACGATGATTTGCTGATTCCGGGAAGCTCCGGCGCCTGTAGCGAAGTAACGATGCAGGCCTTTAAGGTAAAGAAAGGACAACGAATTTTTAATAGCGAAGGCTTAGGTCCTATGGGATTTGGAATAGCCGCAAGTATTGGCGGTTGCGTGGCAAGCGGCAGGAAAAGAACTATCTGCCTTGATGGTGACGGTGGATTTTACATGAATGTGCAAGAATTGGAAGTGGTAAAGCGATTAAACTTGCCCATAAAATATTTCGTGCTGAACAACCAGGGGTATGTTTCTATTAGATCCACTCAAAAGAGCTATTTTGAAGGTCGCCTTGTTGCCAGCGATGAAGAAAGCGGCCTTACTCTGCCAGATACAAAAAAGATTGCCGAGGCTTTTGGTATTCCTTTTTTCAGAATTGAAAATCATGAGAATATAGAACAAAACGTAAAAGAGGTACTTGATGCAAAAGGGCCGACAATTTGTGAAGTTGTATTATCTTATGAACACGTTACGGCCCCCAAGCTGTCTTCATATCAAAAAGATGATGGCAGTTTTGTCTCTAAACCATTGGAAGACTTAGCACCTTTTCTGGAGAGGGAAGAATTTAAAGCAAATATGATTGTGGCACCTATAGAGGAATGAAAATATTAATAACCGGGGGGGCCGGGTTCGTTGCAAGAAGTTTATTTGAAGTATTGAAAAATGATAATACCGTCATTTCTTGTAATAGCAAAGAACTCAACCTTCTGGACACTTCAATAGTTTATGAGTATATAAAGAACAATCACTTTGAGGTTATAATACACGCAGCTACCTACGATGCTGCTCCAAAAACTTCGACAAAAGATCCTTCAAAAGTCCTGGACAATAATCTGAAAATGTTTTTTAACCTTGCCAGGTGCAAAGATTATTTTGGAAAGTTGATCTATTTTGGATCGGGTGCGGAATTTGGTCGTGAACACTGGATCTCTGAGATGAAGGAAGATTATTTTGACCAGTATGTTCCTTCTGATCAATATGGATTTTCAAAATATATCATGACAAAATATGCGTTGGCAAGCAGTAATATATATAATCTCAGGGTTTTCGGACTATTTGGTAAATATGATGATTGGCGCTATCGCTTTATTCCTAATAATTGCTGCAGGGCAGTATTGGGTCTGCCTATTACCATTAATCAAAATGTTTCTTTTGATTATCTGTATATTGATGATTTAATAAAAATTGTACAATGGGTGATAAAGAGTGAACCCAGGCATAACGTTTATAACGCGTGTTCAGGTAAAATTTATGATTTTGAAACCTTAGCGAAGAAAATTGTAAAGACTTCATCTAAGAACCTGGATGTCATCATAAAAAACAAAGGTCTGGGGAGAGAATACAGTGGAGATAATACATTACTTTTGAATGAGTTAAAAGCTTTTGAGTTTACATCGGTTGATGATGCAATAATAGACTTGTATCATTGGTATGATTTAAATAAACACATAATTAGAAAAGATCAATTATAAAATGTTTATAAAAAAGGAGCTATGAAGTGGATATTCTTTTTATTTTTCCCCTTAACGAGCCTTATAACACGATAATAACCGCAAACAAAACCGCCTGGAAATCTAAGCTGAATATCCATGAAAATATAAAGAAAATAGACTGTGCATATCCAACCGGATTATTGTCTATTTCTGCGTATATAAAAAAATATTACCCTGATGCTAATATTAAAATATTAGATTTTAATGCTGTTATGAATCAGGTTGCACAAAGGAAAAGCGATAATTCTGAAGGCTTCGAGGAGTATCTGTTTGAAGATCTTATAAAAGAGGCTCTGTCACTGGTTGATAGGTTTGCACCAGAGATTATAGGAATATCAACACTTTTTTGTAGCAATTATCAGGATCTAAAACCCTTAACATCTCTTTTAAAGAATATCCATCAAAAAAGTACAATTATTTGTGGCGGACATCTCGCCTCATCCAGTTATCATCGTATGTTTGAGGATGACCTGGATATTGACGCGGTTGTGTTTGGAGAAGGAGAAATACCATTACTTGAACTCGTAAGAGCTGTTTCGTCCGGGAAAAAGGAAGAGTATTTGTCTTCGAGTTCGTGCTTGATAACAAAAGAGAAATACAGACCTGAAAAGGGCTTTGCTCCTCAAAACAAATTAATTGAAGATTTAGATGAAATTCCCCTTTTCGATCTCAGTACACTGGTTTTTCCAGAGGCATATTATAATTCAACAAAATATTTTTTTGTGATTGAATCTGATGAAAGCCAGAAGGAATTATTTGTTTTCTCGTCAAGAGGTTGTCCTTTTCAATGTGTTTTTTGTGCATCACAGTACGTACACGGACACAAAGTAAGGTCTTATAGTGTTGATAGAATTAAAAAGGATATTTTATACTATAACGCTGAATACGGTATCACCAGGTTTATTTTTTATGATGACCATTTCTTAATTAAAAAGGACAGGGCTATTGAAATATTGGGTTTTATCTCTGATCATCACTTTGTTGCGGAGGTGCCCACACCTGCTTTTTTCTCAATTGATGAGGATATTGCTTCCGCAATGAAGAACGCGGGAATGAAAGAAGTTAACATTACCATTGAGAGTGGAAACGAGAACACCTTAAAAAACATTATGCATAAACCTTCAAATCTGAAGAAAGCAAACGAAGCTGTTGAGTTTCTTCACAAAGAAGGGATTATTGCTGTTTCAAATATTCTGATAGGATTGCCGGGGGAGACAAAAGAATCAATTGAAAAGGGGTTGGAATACCTGCTGACAACAAGTATTGACTGGTTCCAATGTTTCGTAGTTGCGCCTCTCCCAGGTAGTGAACTTTACAAAACCTGTGAGGAGAATGGATATCTTGTCGCAAACTATGACATCTCTTCGATGGATTATAAAAAGTGCCTAATTAAGACTGAGGATTTCACACCGGAATATATTGAAAAAAAGACGTACGAAATGAATTTAACACTTAATTTCGTAAACAATTACAACATGCGAACCGGAAATTATAGTGTCGCTCTAAAGTTTTTTGAAAGGATAGCCACTTCTGTAATAGGCACACACGCTTTTGCGTATTATTTTGCAGCTAAATGTTGCATGAAGCTACATTTAGATGAGAAATACTTACTTAATAAAGCAAAATACGAAGAATTAATATCAAAATATTCATTCTGGAGTGAATATGCTGCTCAATTTAATTTGCAAGCGCTTGAATAATAATAAAGGTAAACTTTGTGCAGATAAGTAAGTGTAGAGTCTGTAGTCATGAATTCTTTAAAGGGCCTTTGTTGCGATATGAGAATATGCCGGGGGCTGCTCAGTGTATGCCTGATGAAGCATCGCTTGAAAGTGATACCGGAGTCGATCTGGAAGTCCATCAGTGTTCTGGTTGCGGATTAGTACAGCTTAACAATGCCCCCGTTCACTATTACAGGGAGGTGATACGTGCTGCCGCTTACTCAGATGAGATGAAAGGTTTTAGAATAAAGCAGTTTAATGACTTTGTAACACAATTGTCACTTGAAGGTAAGAAGGTTATTGAAATTGGTTGTGGTCGTGGGGAATATCTGTCTATTTTGCAGAAAGCTGGAGTAGATGCCTACGGTCTGGAACATGCACCGGAATCTGTGAAGCAATGTGTTGAAAATGGCCTGCAGGTTTCTGAAGGATTTGTCGATAGCAACAATTGCGAGTTAAAGCATGCTCCCTTTGACGCCTTCTTTATCTTGAGTTTTCTTGAACATCTACCGGACCCAAATTCAGCCCTCAGAGGAATATACAATAATTTGAATGAAGAGGCTGTCGGACTTATAGAGGTGCCAAACTTTGATATGATTTTGCGAGATAAATTGTTTTCTGAATTTATTGGCGATCATCTGTTTTATTTTACCAGAGAAACATTAAGTTCAACATTAAGGTTTAATGGTTTTGATATTATTGAATGTAATGAGACATGGTACAAATACATAATTTCTGCTACAGTAAAGAAGAGGGAGAAGCATGATTTATCTTGTTTTTATGAATATCAAGAGAGACTGAAAAGTGAAATAAATAAATATATTTATAGTTTTAAGGATAAAGGAGTGGCCATCTGGGGGGCAGGTCACCAGGCACTCGCAGTTATTTCATTAATAAATTTATCTGATAAAATAAGGTATGTCGTCGATTCCGCAACCTTTAAACAGGGTAAATATACACCGGCAAGCCATCTTCCCATAGTTTCTCCTGATACACTCTACTCAGACCAGATAGAGGCAATAATTGTAATGGCAGCAAGTTATTCAGACGAAGTCGCAAAGATTATAAGACATGAATACGGTGACAAAATAAATGTAGCCATATTGAGAACTAACGGATTAGAGATTGTATAAATGAGAATTGAGGGACTAATCAAGCAGTTGGAGGATATTGTAGTAAATCCTGGAAAAGGTCTTCCTGAAGAACTATTTCTTTTTGTAAGCAGGGTTACTCCACTTGTAAATGTGGATTTGCTGATAAAGAATGAACTGGGGCATACCCTTTTAACGTGGAGGGACGATGGTTATTGCCCCGCAGGATGGCATATTCCTGGTGGAATTTTGAGACACAAAGAACTCTTTGCCCAGAGAATCAATGCTGTTGCTGCCAGCGAACTTGGGGCCAGAGTGTCATACAATAAAGATCCGGTAACTGTTAATGAAATTATTATTCCATCTATGATTAATCGCGGACATGGCATCTCCTTTTTATACGAATGCACATTGACCTGCACGCCGGACAATAAACTAAAGTACATTAATGGGGCTCCTGATGTTGGGGAGTGGGCCTGGTATGACAAATGTCCGGATAACTTAATTTCTGTTCACGAGATGTATAGGAAATATATTTAAGAATATGGGATTATCAAACTGGTAGAATGAGCCAACCTGGTAGAGGGGTAACTTTTCTAGATTTATTATTAATACGGAGTATGGACGGGTAAGAAAATGGAACAAAAACTGAACTTTCTTCTTGTTATGCCACGCTTGGTGCAGGATTATGGTGAAGGGTATGTCTTTACTCTTGGTATCGCATATGTCTCTTCAAGCATGAAAAAGGCAGGATTCAATGTCTTTACCGTGAATTTGAATCATCGTAGGGGCGATGTCTCCGAGATCATCAAAAACATGATTGAAGAGCATAATGTGCATGTAGTTGCTACCGGAGGGCTTTCGCCTCAATACCATCTTGTCAAGAGTATTATTAGATCTGCAAAGGCAATTAATAGCAATATTATAACCATTGTTGGTGGGGGCATTATTTCTTCCGATCCCGAAATTGCCATGGAAGCTATGGAATTTGCAGATTTTGGGGTGATTGGTGAGGGTGAAGCTACCATGTGTGATCTTGCTCATAATCTGGAGAATAGCGGGGACCTTAGTAAGGTAGACGGGCTTATCTTCAAAGATGATTCTCGCTTCATCAGGACAGGTACGCGTAAAGATATTAAAGATATCGATACGCTTCCATGGCCGGATTATGAGGGATTCGATATTGAAAAGTACCTTGATGGACAGTCTGCAGCGTTCGGTGGATTAAACAAAAAGCGAATGATCTGTATGTTGGGAAGTCGATCTTGTCCTTTTCGATGTACTTTTTGTTTTCATACAAATGGACAAAAATATCGCAGGCGCTCACTTGATGACTTTTTTGCTGAGCTGGATTACCTGGTATCTCGCTACAATATAGAATATATTTCTATGGCTGATGAACTTTTTGCACCTGATTTTGACTATGCCAAAGCGTTTTGTGCACGTATAAAAAAATACAATATTCCGTGGGCTGCTGACTTCAGAATTGATAAGATAAAACCTGAGTTACTTCCGATCCTCAAAGGCAGCGGTCTCGATGTCATGTTCTTTGGGTTAGAAAGCGCTGATAACCGTATTCTCAAGAGTATGCGCAAGGGAATTACGATAGAGCAGATAGAACCCGCACTCAGGAATGTAAACGAATCCGGCATTGCCCTCTATGGATGTTTCATATTCGGTGACATTGCAGAGACCTGTGAAACTGCACAAAATACCTTGAAATGGTGGCGGGAACATTCCCAGTATCATATTCATTTGACATTGATTAAGGCATTTCCGGGTTCACTCATTTACCAACATGCATGCAAGAATGGGATAATTGCTGATCCAATTGAGTTTCTCAAAGATGGTTGCCCTCAGATAAATATTTCCAAGATGAGTGATGCTGAATTTGCAGAAATTATTCTTGAGATTTTTGAATCAACACGTTCATTTAATGCGTTAGATTCAATTGAACTATTGAATTTGCGTCCTCAGATAGGGAGAGAAACGATATCGGCTGTCTGCACCAAATGTTTCCAAAAGAACATATGGGAAGATATAAAGTTGTTTGCTCTAGACAATATTTTTTGTCGCAATTGCGGGCAGAAATACGAAATACCATGTCCAGTTCCGCTTCGAGAAAACCTGGAGAAGAATGTGTCTGTGCTGTTGGATGAATATGGTAAGATTGCTATCTGGGGGATGACAATTACAATCATGGATCTTATTAAACAATCAATGATACTTAATAATTCAAATGTGTTTCCAATAGATATTTCTGAGAGCAAAAGGGAAATTGGCCTTGATGGCAAGAATATTTACGCCCCTTCTATAATCGAAGAAGAGAAGATTCCAGTAGTAGTAGTTGCTGTTCCGTCTCATATAGCCCAGATTTCCTGTCAAACCAGGGAAAACCATCCTTCAGTTGTGGAGATAATCGACATCTGTCGATTGGTAGATTATGATGCGGTAGTTACGCCCTAATAGAATAAAAAAGATTACGAAAAAAGTTTTTTTTGTCTTGTCACCCTGTTTTTTTAGTGATTTCTATTGTTATGTGAATGGGTATCGATAGGAATTATTAAGTATGTGTTTAGTATGAACTGTTTATAGCCGGATTCTCACTTATTAATAGTTCCTCAAAGAATGTCCACTCTACATAAACATTCAATATCTACTGAATTAGTTGATACTAATGAGACTGTTAGTAATCTGATTAGCGTTGTTGTCCCCGTGTACAATGCGGAAAAATATCTTCACTTATGTATAGAAAGTATCATCACTCAAACCTACAAAGAAATAGAGATAATACTCATAAATGATGGTTCAACTGACAAAAGTGGTGAAATATGTGAAAAATGTGCAGTTAATGATAAAAGAATAAGAGTTATTCATACTGAAAATCAAGGACCAGCAGCAGCTAGAAATATTGGTATAGAGAATTCAATTGGTGACTTTATATTCTTCATCGATTCAGATGACACTATTGAGAATGAAGCTTTTCACTTACTACTGGAAAATTATAACCAGTACAAGGCAGACATTACTATAGGAAATTTTAATAAAATCAGGGATGGATCTTCCGACTCTGGACATGAAACCGTCTTTCCTGCCAGTAAGTTATTAAGAAAACAGGATTTCATAGATTACATCAGACATTATTTAAAGAAACCCAATAGATATCCTCTGTTTGTTTATTCGTGGGGAAGATTATTTAAGGCCTCAATCATCAAAGACAAAAATATTCTTTTTAATACGGCTTTACGTACATTTGAAGATGTCGCATTTAATTTTGAGTATCTGAATTATACAAACGCAATATACTTCCTGAAAGATTCAATATATAACCATGTGGTTCATGATAATTATTCATCTGCGAGTATGACAATATCAGATAAACCTGAAATCCTGTTCGGGTATAAACAGGCGCTTGTTAATGTAATCAATTTTCTTAATAATTCTAATTCCAATGCCGACATACAGAAAGAAGTTGGACATGCATATATTTGCTATACAATAATCCAGTTAATACGCACTTGTGGACAAATAAATAATAGTAATAAAACGAAGGTATACAAACTTATCCATGGAATAATAAATGATTCAATAGTAAGAGGTTATTTGCAATATTACGCTCCCTCAAATAGTGATAGCAGGATACTCCCTATATTAATGAAATTAAAACTTGTCTGGCCCATTATGTTAGTATGTCAGTATAAATCTAGAAAAAGATATAAGAAATGAGGTACCGTCAAGTGGACTTTAACGAAAACATTTCAAATCTGGAGGCAATTAAGAGCATTAAAAGAGAAGAGATTCCAGTAATAATTTTTGGCGCTGGAATTGTTGCAGAAGTGTTATTCCATGCTTGTCGTAGTGCTGGTATCATGGTTGAATGTTTCTGTGACAATAATTTCCATAAGACACTATCTCCAAAGTGTAACATTGAAGTGGTCCATACATCAAATTTGAAAAAGAAATATAAGGATGCTAATATTATAATATCTGCCGCAGATATGAAAGATGTGGTTGAGCAATTACGTCTCCTGGGTTACTCTAAATGGCATGCCGGTAATTTACTTTTAAGAGATTTTGATGTGTCTCGATACCAGTTCAGTGCACCAGAAGAATTTGTAGGATTTGCTATCGGCGCATGCATTTTATGCCATGATAGTTATTTGAATCCGGACAAACTCTTTTTAAGAAGCGTGGATATTATTATTACTGAACGCTGTTCATTGAAATGTAGAGATTGTTCCAATCTTATGCAGTATTACGAAAAGCCAAAGGATTGTGATATTGAAGAAATAATACAATCCATAGATGTCCTTTGTGCTTATGTTGATGAAGTGCATGAGTTTCGGGTTATCGGTGGGGAACCATTCATGAATAAAGAGATTAATTTAATAATAAAGAGACTGATTGATGAATCCAAAATTAAGAAAATTGCAATATATACGAATGGAACGATTATCCCTAAGGAAAGCCAAGTTGAATTCTTGAAGAATAGCAAGGTGATTTTATTTATTACGGATTATGGTAGACTGTCAAGAAAACGAGATGCTTTAATACAAATGTTACAACGTCACAAAATCAATTTTTATTTACAAAAAGGGCAGGGATGGACCGATTGTTCTGATATAAAAAAGCATAATCGCAATGCTGAAGAACAGGGAGAGATTTTTAACAGTTGTTGTGCCAAAAATACCGTAACCCTATCAAACGGTGAATTGCATAGGTGTCCTTTTTCTGCGAATGCCGCCAGGCTAAGTGCAGTTCCAGACGTCGAGGATGATTATATAAACATATCGGAAGAGACACATAAGGCAACAGATAACCATGAGATGAAGAAAAAGATCAGGGCGTTTCTTTTAGAAAAGAAGTTTCTTGAAACATGTGATTATTGTAATGGAAGGACATTTGGTGCTCCTGAAATACCGGCGGCTGTTCAAACAGATAAACCTTTAGAGTATGTGCGGTACAGTACAATAAAGCAGATGTCATAAAAGGATAATGATATATATTGTTATGGGAGCTTCAGGCTGTGGGAAGACAATCGTGGGAAGGCTTTTGGCGGATAGGCTTGCTATAAAATTTTATGATGGCGATAGCTTTCATTCTCCGAATAATATCATCAAGATGAAAAGAGATATTCCACTTGATGATGAGGAAAGGGTTCCCTGGCTTTCAGAGCAGGCCTTAAATATTGCACGCTGGAATATGGCGGAGTGAATTGTGCAGGCCTCTTCAGCCCTGAAAGAGAAATACTGTAGAATCCTGTCTGAGAATGGAAAAAAGAAAGTAACCTTCATCTATCTTAAATGACCCAGGAAGATAGTATTTGAAGGAGTGAAGAGAAGAAGGGTTGTTTACTTTTCTTGTATGTTTATAGAAAGCCAGTTTAATGCTCTGGAAGAACCTCTAAGCGCAGTTACGGTTAAAATTATAAAGCACCTGAAGAAATATCTGATACAAAAATATTTATTTATGAAGGGATGTGGGTAATGAGTTGTACAAATAATTCACCAAGGAAATCTACTGAATATCAAATTTCTAAAAAAGCAAAAACTTCTGCAGCAGATCAATCCAGTGATATGTCAGGCAAGGTTTCATTTGGTATAACCAAAAACAACGAAAACGACAGAAGGAACTGGCTTAAAAATCATAAACCCCGTGTTCATGAAAAAGTAATTCAATATACGGACAAGCTCAAAAGAGGTGAGAGCGTTGCGATTATTCAATTCCAATATAATTTTCAGTGTAATTTTACATGCGAGCATTGTTCTATAGAAAAGTTCCAGATGTCTCCTTCAGAGGAGAAGAAGAGTGGCCGTAGATACTTTGAACTTGATGATGTAAAGGAGCTTTCGAGACAAGCAGATGAAATGGGATTGGCAAATTTTGTTATTACGGGTGGAGAGCCGTTAACATTTAAGGATTTTGACCAATTAGTTGAAGCGATTGATCCCAGTAAGTTTTTCCTGGTGTCGGATTCGAATGGGTGGTTTCTGGATGCAGAAAGGGCAAAACATATAAAAAGTATTGGCGTTGATAAGATCCAGTTGAGCCTGGATGGCCTGGATGCGGAGCAACACGATGCTTTTCGTCGGAAACCTGGTTCGCACGCAAGAGTCTTAAGGGCCATAGATGCATGTAAGGAAGCCGGGTTGCATGTCATCTTGTCAACCGTAGTCTGGAAAGAGAGGGCCCGATCGCAGGAGTTTATTGATTTTCTGGAATTTGCGAAAGTAAAAGAGGTAGGTACATATGTATCCTATGCAAAACCTGTCGGTGCTTATGAGGGAAGGTTCGACGTCCTGGTTGATGAAGACGATTGTAATTACGTAAGAGAGCTTGAAAAAGAGTATGATGTATTTACTCATTTAACCCCTTCGTATGGACTTGATATGGGATGTATAGCGGTTAAGAGAATGGTGCCGATTACGAGGTATGGTGATGTATTGCCCTGCCCTTATACACATGTTTCACTGGGAAACTTCTTTGAGGAACCGTTAAAAGACATTATTAACAGAGGTTTGAGTATTAAATGGTTTGATCCAAGAAAAAAAATGCCGTGCATTTGCGGAGTAAAAGGAAAGTTTATCGATGATGTTGTTTCAAAGACATATGGTAAACCTGTACCGGTACGTTATTCTGAAATATTTACAAGCAAGGATTATATTAAAGCTTGAAGGCATAATCCAAGAGTCCATGAGAAAAACTTTGAAGCCTCGTGAACGGATAGTAACGCGTATAGAACGTTTGTCAAAATGTTCAGTTCAGAGTGGTTGAAGTTGCGTAGACGACTAATGAAAGACAGTAGAATTGAAAGTGTTGTTTCGTATGGTAAGATCTTTTCAGCTTTTAAGCTGTTAACGGGTGCAACGTTGTTGACCGTTATTTCAGGCATTGCAACTACTAAAATCATAGCTATTGTAGCCGGTACCAATGGAATTGCTTTGGTCGGACTATATCGCAATTTAATTAGTATGGTTGTTACCATATTAGGTATGGGGATGAGTACTGTTATAGTTCAGAGAATTTCAACAACAAATGATATTGATACACGTAATGAGTTCGTCAGAATAGCTATTATTTTTCTTTTATTTCAAATAGTGGTTGTCGTAATGTTGTCAATGTTTTTCTCTGAAACCATATCTCTGTGGATGTTTGGTTCTCATGCTGATTCATCCCATTCTCTATGGATTAAAATAGTCTTATTGATGGCCATAGGAGCTATGATCATGCAAACGATGATAGCGGTTCTTAATGGGAGTGTTAATCTGAAACCTATAACCATAATTAAAGTTGTAAGTTCAATTGCAACATTAATTATGGTATATCCTCTAATTAAAACAGGGGGCATCGGACTTGCAATGGTGGTTGGTTCTGGTGGCATGGTCGGCGCTTGTATCGGGGTTATTAAGGTGCAACGCATTTATGGTTTAAAGTTTAGCAACTTATTGGCGACAGTCAGATCAAGTAATTTTCTTTTAAGGTTGCCTGTATCCGGCTATCTAAGTCTCCACCCAATTGTAATGACCACCACATTTCTAAGTATACAGGTAATAGTTAACAATTGTTATGGAGTTGATGGTTTAGGTTTTTATAATGCGGTCACAACCATAGAAACTACAAGTGTCATGCTGATTATGTCTTCAGTCAGATCGTATTATTTACCGGTATTAGGCCAACTCGATAGTCAAGTTGATAAAGAGGTGTTCGTTAATAGGATGATAACGATGCTCGTAATATTCATGTTGCCAGTTAGTGTTTGTCTGATATTAGGTGCAAAATATATATTGTGGGTATTATATAGTGAGAAATTTGTTCCTGCTGCTAACCTTCTTGCATTGCAAAGTATGGTCTTGATGCTTCATGCTTATGGCTGGTGTTATGCATTTTACTTAAATCACAAAGCACATTACGGTACTTATTTGATGTTTGATGGTGTATGGGCAGCCTTCTTGATAGGAGGGGTGTGGTATCTGTCCTCTCATGGTTTTCCGTTAATTGCTGTATTTATTAATTATCTGATGGCTTCTTTAATTGTCACGTCATTATATATAGTCGTCATCAGAAAGCGTTATGGAACGGGAATGTTACATAAGCGCAATATCAAGCTTGGACTTACTATGTTGTTTGCTGGCATATTGTCTTTTCTTATTTCACAAAAATGTGGCTTATTAGTACAAATAGTCTATTTTAGTGCTATTGTTGCTTACACCTATTATTTGATATTGAAGTATATATTTCAAGAACCTGTTGCGGAGATTGTATGAAACCCTTAATTACAGTTCTCATTGGCTGTTTTAATCAGTTTGAGTATATTGAGGATGCGATAGAAAGTGTTTTTAACCAGACTTATACAAACTGGGAAATAATTATTATTGATAACGGATCAACGGATGGTTCCCATAAGCTGCTTCAGAAGTATAGAACTAATCCGAAAGTAAGGCTTATGCTGCACGAAAAAAATGAAAGTTGCAGTAAAAGGCTTAATGAAGGAGTGAAGCTTGCAAATGGAGAGTTTATCAGTCAACTTCCCGGTGATGATTATCTTTTACCGGAAATATTTGAAAAAGAGATAAAATGCTTTGAATCATTGTCCCGCGAGTGGGGAGTAGTTTACTCCCCATCTTTCTCTTTGAATGTCTTTTCAGGAGAGAAGAAGATACTAAAATGTATTCCTGCCTCTGGCTACATACTAAAAACATTATTAATCAACGCCCATAAAAGTTATATCAACGTAGTTACTCCGTTAATAAGGAAGGAGTGTTTCGAAAGATATCCTCAATACGATGACCTCTTCCTGGAGGGAGAAGCTCATCTTCTTAGAATTGCAATTAAATATAAGTTTTACTATATTGATGAACCCTTGGCTGTCATGAGGGTGCATAATAAGAATCAAAGATTCTTTACTAAAGAAAATTGTAGGGTGTTTCAGATTATAATTGACAGGCTTATGGACAATCCTGAGTTTCCTAAAAAGTATCTAAAGTATGCGCGAGCATACAAGGCTAAAACTAATAGAAATAGAGGGTGGCAGGATATGCGCTTTGGATCAGATATAAGGTTTGCAAGAAAAATGTTTTTAATTGCCATTCTAACAGACTGGAAACAGCTATTCCATTTTAGGACTATAGTAGGAGGGCTTTTTTCTCTTTTCCCCAAATGTATACGCAATTATATTAGAAAATTATTGAATCGAAAATTAACGCAAGATAGAGTGATATACATTGAGGGGTTTTATAGGTAATGCAAAAAAGCATCAATATATCCGATGTGTATCGTGTAAAACCAACAAAATGTTAAACAACTCAAAGGAACAAAGATTATGCTGCAGATGATAGTGCCAGATGAGGCAGTCAAGTATATTCTCTTTCAAAGAGGCCTGTGCCTGCGATTCCCTCATACGTTTGCTTATCGCGTTTTGAACAGAATTCTTCCATTCTCAATTTATAACCTAGCAGTGGAAATTGAAGCAAGAATTTATCATTCCAGTATAAAAACTGGATACAAAGATAAAATGAGAAGTGAATATCTATCTATAAGGGATTCTTTGCCGAAAAAATGTTCCTCAATCCTTGATATAGGCTGTGGAGTTGCAGGAATTGATGTCTTAATAAGTAAGCATTATAAAGGCAAACCTACATTTTATTTACTCGACAAAACAAAGATAGAAAAATCTGTTTTTTATGACTTTAAACCTAGAGGGGCTTTCTACAATTCACTCGACATAGCGAAGAAAATGTTGATTCAAAACGGTATATCTGAAAGATGTGTGCATTGTATTGAAGCAACCGATTCTAATCAAATAGATACTCACTGTAAAGTCGACCTGGTAATCTCTTTAATTTCCTGGGGATTTCATTATCCAATAGAAACCTACTTAGATATAGTATATGATAAATTAACAGAAGGTGGCTCTTTAATTTTAGACGTGAGAAAAGGTACTAATGGCATTGAATTACTCAATAATAAATTTGGCAGAGTAGATGTGATTTATGATGGAGTAACAGGCCAAAGAGTTTTAGTGTTAAAATGACAACATTGATGCCTACATGTTCTAAGTAATTTTGATCTTGAATTGATGTATTCTAAAGAGATTTGTCGCGATAGGCACTATTCTGAGTATGATGCTGAGCAACATCGTCATTCTATAGACCTGTATTCTTATCATAAATTGACTGATAATTACTTTAAAAATCCACTTGATGATATTATAGATTTACGGAATGCACATCCCGGTTTTCCAAAATAGTATCTTCCGTATTGGCGAGCAGCATACTAGTAAGGTGGAAGCACTTTTTTTATAAAAAACTGTTTTTCGAGTAATCTATTGACATTATATTATTTGTCCAGAAATTTATCACAAAATGAATCGGTAGGACATGGGAGCAGTTAGATGAACTCGTTTCTGAACTCTGTTTTAGTCAATCCTAATGAAGCCTGCTCACCAGAAGGGATTGAAATCGAAATTTCTGAAGGGATAATGCGTGCTCCGCAATTTGTGGATCTACGGACCTTTGGGTTTGATTTTGCTGTAGCTAAGTATCCTATTACCAACTCTGTGTTTGATTTCTTTTCCCAACAGAACCGGTTGATAAAATTATCTTATCGCGATGATACAAGGTTCAATCCACCCACCCACCCTGTCGTCGGGGTCAATCAAAAAAATGCGAGTTCCTACTGCGAATGGCTCTCCGGGCGACTGTGCCTTTCCGTGGACCTACCCGATGTCTTTACCTGGGAGTGCATTGCGAAATGTGGAACAGAAGCATTGTATTCGACTCCTGATGGCTCCTGCACAGGAGATTATATGAATTTTGGACTTGCCTTGGGTGGGACCAATCCGGTAGATCATTTTCCTTCAAATAATTGGGGTGTACACGATATGAGCGGCAACGTTTTAGAGTGGACAGGGACCGTTCCTGATTATGATCAGATCCGCCCCGAGTTGGGTGCTAAGCCAGTGGAAACCGAAGCAGACTTGCAAAAACTGCGCATCCTGAAAGGCGGATGCTGGGCTTTTGACGACGTTAACAGCCGAATCTCTGCTAATATTGTCTTGGGAGGTTTATCAACATACTATATTATAGGATTCCGGCCCATTATTCATCTGAAGCCGGATTGATAACCATGAAGCAAAACGATATGTCCTTTAAGAACGAAAAACCTATTGTACTCGTAAAAATAGAACAGGAATCGGAGACCAATCACCCTTTAGCTCTTCTATTCCTTGTAAATTCTTTGAGGAAAGCTCATTTTCATGCAAAAATACTCCTGGAACGCTCTCAGAATTTCAAAGTTGAAGATTTTGTCCAAAGGATACTTGATCAGAATCCGCTCTTCGTGGGTTTTTCTGCCATTACTGGAAGGCAAGCATACGATGCTGCTCTGGTATGTCAATTTCTTAAGAAGAAGCATCCTGAGATCATTACTGTTTGGGGAGGAATTCATACTTCCCTGGTTCCCGAACAGACCCTGAAACAGGATTACATTGACTTCATAATAAAGTATGAGGGAGAGGAGACTATTGTTGATTTTACCGAGACCTTCATCGCCGAGAGGAAAGATTTTAGCAGTATTCTTGGTCTTGGATATAAAGAAAATGGAAAAACCATTATCAACAAAGATCGCCCTTTCATTAATCTTCCTGACTACGAATTAGAAGCAGAGGATTGGGAGTGTATTGACGTTGAGAAAGCCATTTATACTGATCCAACGACTGGAGACCGCATATTTGATATTCAAACCTCACGCGGTTGCCCTTTCAACTGTGGTTTCTGCTATAATACACGATTTACCAAGCGAAAAATGCGATTTTTCGCACCGGAGCAAGTAGAAAGAATGGGAAAGCTCCTCCATGATAAATACGGTGTTAATGCGATTAAATTCACGGATGATAATATCTATTCTAAATACGACAGGATGTGTGATATCGTCTTACGACTTCGCTCGGTAGGGATTGTAAGCCGGTATCTCCAGACCAGAATTGAAGACATTTCCAAAGATTCTCTTAGAAATTTGTCATCTTATGGTGTATCGAGAATTTTCTTTGGCATCGAGACGGGCTCCCCATCTACTAAGATACTGATTAACAAGCGTATTTCCAATGACCTGATCAAGGAGAAGGTACGTCTTATAAGTAAGTACCCTGATATGGGGATAACTTGCGCCATGATTATTGGTTTTCCAACTGAAACGGAGAAAAGCATTGATGAGACGATTCAGCTAGGGGTGGAACTAACGAAGATCCATCCAAATACGGTGGTTACCTTTCAAACATATGTGCCATTTCCGGGTACAGACCTGTATCAGTTGGCGGTCGGTGGCGGTTATACTATTCCGAAAAATCCATTGGAGTATAAAGACTTAGACACTATGGACGGGGACATTGACATAAAGTGGGCTTCTTACAAGGGACTTAAAGGAACAGCTCTCGCACTCAAGCTGAATCTTATGAATAAGTATGCGTGCCTTTTGACCTACGGCAAAGGTACTTCCTGGATACGTACTCTTGGGAAAAATATTCTGGCACACTTTGCCCGTTTCCGCCTTCTCCATGACTATTATGAGTTTCCTTTCGAGATTGGCATTCTTGCCCGTTACAATAGGTATATTCAACACGCTTACAAAGATAAGGGCGGTGTTGATTTCTTAAAAAACAGATATCAGAAGAAAGTGAAAAAATGATAGTTCGAGTGGTATTTCTTATTGTTGAAGGGCCATTAGAGAGTCACTCAAGTTTAGAATATTTATCAATTCAACAGTTCTAAGATTTGGATAGTAAATTAAATAACTCAGGATCTATTTCAATAGTGCTTCCTGATCTCAGAGCCGGGGGGGCTGAGCGACTACACGTTTATCTTGCTAATGATTGGACAGAAAAAGGTTACTCTGTTGAATTCTTGTTGATGCAGAAAAGAGGAGAGTTGCTAACTTTGCTTGCCCCTGATATTAAGGTTATCTCGCTCGATGTGGATTGTATTAGAAGGTTTATAAAGCCTTTAGCTGTTCATTTGAGGAGATCGCGTCCTGATATTATTATTGCAGCGATGTGGCCACTAACATCAGCGGCAGTAATTTCATGGATTCTTTCATGGAAATGTGGCCGCCTCTATTTAAGTGATCATAATCAGTTGAGTATTTCATGTATTGAAGAGCTTAAGGTATCCTCTCTCTTTCTGAAGGCATTGATGCGATTCACTTACCCATTTGCCAACGGGATTATTGCCGTCTCCCGTGGTGTCAAGGAAGATTTATGCAGTCTCGGACGTTTTCGTGATAATCAAGTTGAAGTCATCTATAATCCAACGGCAACAGGAGTTTCTTTTCAAAGAGAAGCGCAACCGGTCCAGGAACAATTATGGGGGAGGAGTTTCAAATATCATATTCTTTCTGTAGGTACTCTCACTAAGCAAAAAGATTATGAAACACTGATAAGGGCATTTTTACTTATTCCAGAGGATTTAAATGCCAAGCTTGTCATTGTTGGAGAAGGGCCGCTTAGAGGTGAGTTGAAGAGCTTGATCGAACAACTTGGTTTGAATGACCGTGTTGTTTTGCCTGGCTTTGCAATGGACCCTTATCCATGGTTTCGTAGTGCAGATCTTTTTGTGTTGTCATCACGTTGGGAAGGTTTTGGTAATGTTATTGTGGAGGCGTTGGAATGTGGTGTGCCGGTCGTTAGTACTGATTGTCTCAGTGGTCCTGCTGAGATTCTAGAGAATGGGAGATACGGCAGGTTGGTTCCTGTGCAAGATATAGAAGCACTTGCTGATGCTATTATTAATAGTCTTACTGAACCTCATGATAGAGAGATATTAATGCGGCGTGCTCAGGATTTCTCTGTTCGTAAAATTTCCGATCAATATCTTGTATACTGTTTCCCTGAAAATGATTGAAATTGACTTAAGCCAATCCCGTAGTTGTCCATTGTGTTGTGGTAGAGCGAATTCTATCACTTTTCCTTATGCGACATGTTTTAATGGGTCTAAGTTCTACTATCTCAAATGTGGTCGCTGTTCAACTGTGTTTGTTGATCCGGTTCCTGATCTAAAAACCTTTTCCAAGATGTATTCGAAGAACGCCTATCATGACTGCCATTATGATGGAGTTGAACATAAGCCTTATTTAGAATCAGCTCGCTTGTTGCGAAAGTACGTGCCCAAGGATTCGGTAGTACTTGATTATGGCTGTGGGCTTGGCGATTTCTTAAAAGCACTTAAATCAACCGGACTTGTTCCGTATGGCATTGATTATGATGTTGATGCTGCTGATTTTGCAGGAGAGGATACGGGGTGCAAGACGGCATCTGTTAATGGATTCTTCGCATTGTCAACTAAACCGGTATTTGACTCAATTCATTTGGGTGATGTTCTTGAACATCTTCCAAACCCTTATGAAACACTTCGCCAACTGTTAGATTACCTTCGACAGGGAGGGGTATTGTTTGTTGAGGGCCCCTTGGAAATTAATCATAGTCCCGTTTATTATTTTGCCCGGTCATTTGGTTATCTTAAGAGATTATTAAAGCAAGATAACTATAATGATCATCCACCGACACATTTGTACAGAACAGGAGCAAAGCAACAATTAGCTTTATTAGAACGATTGGATACGAAACTTGAATGCAAAGTATGGGAAGTCTATGAAACAGGTTGGCCTTATACGCATGGTGGTGCTATAAAGAAGATAATTGCTAAAACAGCAGTTGCTTTAGGAGGTCTATCATGCTTTGGCAGTACTTATGGAAACCGGTTTAGGGGGATTTTCATTAAAAGTTGAAGATATCACAAGTGTCGGATAATATGATTCCCAGTATTCGGTATATGAGTACTCTGGAAGTAAGAATCTGAATATTGTTTATAACCGTAGCTTCAGTAGTCGGTGCGAGTTTTAGTAAGTTATAACATATTTAATCCCAAACTTTCATTTGAGGAGTCTACTGCTCTTGCTACCAGATATGGATTTTCGGGTTGTAAATGAAGGAGACTAATTATGAATGCGAGATTTACTAAAGATGTAATATTGGCTTTATTGAAAAGGTGTTTTCCTCGTATTTTCAGATATGTTCAATATTATCTACATGACAGTTTATTGAGTGATATGGCGGAAACAAGAATCAAGCTGTTTCGAGAGCTTGTTGCTGGCAGTAAAAATAAGAATTGTTTGCAAATAGGTGTTAGAGAAAAGAAATATGCTCCTCACTGGGTTAGTGTAGATCTATATAATATATCTGATTTGATTGATTTTAATTATGATATACATGACCTTAAGTTTAAGGAGGAGATATTTGATATTGTTGTGTGCAATGCTGTCCTGGAACATGTAGAAGATCCCATTAAAGCAATAAAAGAATTAAGTAGAGTTCTTAAAAAAGGAGGGTTGATTTGGGTTGAACTTCCTTTTTGTCAACCGTACCATCCAATTCCTCATGATTTCTGGCGGGTTTCCCCTGAAGGGATTAGAGTCTGGATGAGGGATTTTTCTGAAATTTCAGGAGGTCTGTTCAAGATTGACAAATCACTAATCTACAATGGGGTTTATTTTTACGGCAGGAAGTAGAGTCTTAAATGTGTTGCCGTCTCATAACCGGTCAAAAAGAGAAGACATAAACGCTCCATTGTTACTGTCTTGCATTCGGCCAAGAGCCATTATACATCAAAGAACCCCAAACTATGGTGCATTATAATCTAGCCATTTAGATTATAGAAAAGTATGAAGAATAGAGTACTATACATTACATATGATGGTCTACTGGAGCCACTTGGGCAGTCACAAGTATTGCAGTATTTAAAAGGACTATCATCGTCTTATGATATTACTATTGTATCCTACGAGAAGAAAAGTGATTGGGATGAGGTTGATCGGAGAAACAGGATTAATATTGAGATAAGTAATAGAGATATTTGTTGGTATCCCCTTAGATATCACAAATCTCCAACGGCTATTGCAACTTTTTACGATATACTCGTGGGAATGTTTATTGGATCTTGGTTGGTTTTAACTAAAAAGGTTCAAGTTGTGCATGCCAGAAGCTATGTTTCTTCCGTGATAGCTCTACTTATAAAGAAAGTATTCAAAATCAAATTTATATTTGACATGCGTGGATTCTGGGCTGATGAACGTGTGGGTAGTGGTATATTGGGTAAAGCGTCAAAATTATACCAGGTGACGAAATGGCTTGAAAGAAGATTCCTCTTAAATGCAGATGCGGTTGTCTCTTTGACGGATAATGGAGTTGAGGCAATGACGGGTTTTGATTATCTTGCTGGCAAGACAATCAACTTCCATGTGATTCCGACCTGCACTGACCTGGAAATGTTTAAACCAATCAACAACGATCAATTGAAGGATGCATTTGGATTGACGGATTGTTTTGTTGTTGGGTATGTTGGTTCAGTGGGGAATAGGTATCTGTTTGATGAAGTAATAGATACCTTTAATATGTTTAAGAAAAAAGTTGCCAATGCTTTTCTCCTTGTCCTGAATAAAAGCGAACATGAATTTATTATCAGCAAGATGAAAAAACATAAAATGGAAGAAAAAGAGTATCGAGTGATTGCTGCTGACTATTCTAAAGTGTCGGATTATATTACAGTAATGGATTGTGGGCTTTTTTATTATAAACCTACATTCTCCGCAAAAGCTACATCTCCTACAAAACTTGGTGAGTTCCTTGCTTGTGGTGTTCCCTGTCTGGGGAACTCTGGGGTGGGGGATGTTGAGAGTATACTGGAGGGAGAAGGGGTTGGCGTTATCCTGCATGAGTTTAGCTCAGGGGCAGTGTCAGCGGCTGCTTCTCGTCTGCTTGCTTTGTGCAGCGAATCTGAAATAAAAGATCGCTGCGTAGAAGTGGCTCACCGTTATTTTTCCCTGGCGCAAGGGGTAGAGTCCTACAGGAGAATCTATGATTCACTTAATAAGGGGGGGTGATGGAACCAAATATAGATCATGAAACAGTCGCTGGTTTTGGTGACGAATGGTCCAGGTACGATCAGGAAGTCTTGACAGAAAAGGAATTGTTCAAGATATTTTCACGCTATTTCAGCATATTTCCATGGAAATCGCTACCAAAGAACCCTGCTGGCTTTGACCTTGGTTGTGGAAGTGGACGCTGGGCAAAATTAGTAGCTGACAAGGTGAAAGTTTTGCATTGCATTGATGCCAGTGAAGATGCCCTGAATGTTGCAAAGAAAAAATTAAATCAAAAAAGTAACTGTTTTTTTCACCATGCAAGTGTTGATAATATTCCATTAGAAGACAACTCTATGGATTTTGGATATTCGCTTGGAGTACTTCATCATATCCCCCGTACTTTTGAAGGAATAAAAGCGTGTGTAGCCAAACTTAAACCCGGGGCCCCATTACTTCTTTATCTCTATTATGCTTTTGATAATCGTGCCCTATGGTTCGCTATGCTATGGAAGATATCTGATGTTTTGCGTCAGATTGTTTCAACGTTTCCATATGTTATGCGTTTCTGGATGAGTCAATTAATAGCTTTCTTTATATATCTCCCTCTCTCGAAATCCTCCTTGCTGTTGAGTAAATTAGGTTTTAATGTAAACTCATTTCCTCTTTCATATTATATGCACCAAAGTTTTTATACTATGAGAACAGATGCTCTTGACCGGTTTGGAACACGCCTCGAACAAAGATATACTAAGGCTGAGATAGAAGAGATGATGAAGCGTGCAGGGTTGGTTGATATCAGGTTCAGCGACAGTGCTCCGTTCTGGTGTGCTGTTGGTTATAAGAAAAACTAATGCGAAGGTAGTTTAAATTTATGCAGATCTTATTATTGCCGAAGTATAGTAGAAAAGCGGCCAGCACGCGGTGTCGTTATCTTCAATATATACCCTATCTTGAAAGCTGCGGTTTTAAATGTACAGTTTCACCTCTTTTTAACGACGAGTATCTGGAAAAAAGGTTTAATGTTGGTCGTGCTGGTATTGTTAATATAGTTCTGGCATTAGTGAACCGGCTAACAACAATAATATTTTCCTTTAAGTATGATGTAATTATTCTTCATTGTGAGGCATTTCCGTATCTCACACCACTTTTAGAGAAGTATCTTGCTTTTAGAAAAATTAAATATATTTATGATTATGATGATGCTATTTTTCATAATTATGACCAACACTCAAATAGATTAGTAAGATGGTTATTGAAAGAAAAAATTGCAGAGGTGATAGCTGGGGCGAAAGGTGTAATTGCCGGGAATAAGTACCTAGCCAATTATGCTTTAAAAGTAAACAGTAGTGTTGAGATTATTCCAACTGTAGTTGATCTTAATAGATTTCCCAAACAACGTGTATATAGGTCTGATAAGACATTTACGATTGGGTGGATTGGTTCTCCTTCTACTACTAAATATATCGAAATAGCCGCAGAGGCCATATCTAAGGTATGTAGCACTGGTGACTGTAAGCTCATTTTAATAGGAGCCTGTAACGTGAGCCTGCCTGGAATCAATATAGAGCGTAGAGTTTGGTCAGAGGATGATGAGGTAGAAAATATGCAGGGTTTTGATGTAGGTATTATGCCCTTACCCGATGGTCCGTGGGAAAGGGGTAAGTGTGGATTCAAGATTATACAGTATATGGCCTGTAGTTTACCAGTGGTTGCATCACCAGTAGGTGTTAATTCTGAAATCGTAGAAAGTGGGAGGAACGGCTTTCTTGCGAAATCAAAAGCAGACTGGATAAATGCCTTGAATACTCTGCGTAATGATAAGGAATTGAGGCAAAGGATGGGTGATGCTGGTCGAGAAAAGGTAGAAGCACAGTACTGCTTACAGGTTACAGCCCCAAAACTAGTGGCAGTATTGCAAAAAGTGATAAATGGAAATAGATGAGAGATCTGATAATACGCAATATTAAGTTCAGGTATTTTTATATAGGGCAGTAGCTGTTATAGACAACGGTATGGCCTTGTCCGTGTGTGCGGAGTGGTGTAAGCTTGAGCTGAAGTTTGCACTAGAGTGGTATGTCGTAACTGGCATAACTGCTGAAATTTGCAGAATGGGTAGGTAATATATGTGTGGTATCACAGGTGTATTTGGGAACACAAATGATAACGATTTAACACGGGTAGTTGGGGTAATGGCGGATTCTCTGGTGCATCGAGGGCCGGATGACTGTGGTGTGTGGTCAGATGAAACAGCCCATATAGCTTTCGGGCACCGACGTCTTTCTGTTATTGATTTGTCGCAGGAAGGCCATCAGCCTATGCATTCTGCATGCGGACGATATATCATTGTATTCAACGGAGAAATTTACAATCACAAAGCTTTGAGGAAAGAGCTGGAATACAAATTTGCCTCCAACCATTTACCGAAAGGCGAGGGAGTCGTTGGTTGGCGTGGCCGATCAGATACGGAAACCTTGCTTTTCGCTTTCTCTAGCTGGGGAATAGAGGCGACGTTAAAGAGGATTGTGGGGATGTTTGCCATCGCGGTGTGGGACCGTTTGGATAGGAGACTCAGTCTCGTGCGTGATCGCCTGGGAGAGAAACCTCTCTACTATGGTTGGTGTAATAGCAGCTTTGTGTTTGGTTCTGAATTGAAGGCGGTTTGCCAGTATCCAGGCTTTTCAAATGAGATTGACAGGGATTCCTTAACACTCTATCTGCGGCACAATTATGTTCCAGCACCATACAGCATCTATAAGAACATTTCGAAGCTGGAGCCTGGCTGTCTGCTCAGCCTGAAGTTAGATGATACCGTTTCTAGCCCCTCGTTGAAATTACGTGCTCCTAAGTCGGACGGAAGTCTACAGTTAAGCCGCTGGTGGTCCTTGCATGAAGTTGTCGAGGCCGGTCTGGCCTCACGCATTATTGATGAAAAGGAAGCGCTGGTACAGCTGGAGTCGCAACTGCGCGAGTCTATCAGGTTGCAGCTTATTGCCGATGTGCCTCTTGGCGCCTTTTTATCAGGTGGGGTTGATTCCTCACTGATTGTGGCACTGATGCAATCAGAGGCAAACACGCCGGTTTCCACCTACACGATAGGCTTTAGTGAGGCTAACTACGATGAAGCAGTTTATGCTCGGTCAGTTGCCAGTCATCTGCAAACTGACCATACAGAATTGTATCTTTCAGCAGCTGATGCGCAAGAAGTAATTCCACTGCTCCCCATGCTTTATGATGAGCCCTTTGCAGATTCTTCTCAGATACCGACATTTCTGGTTGCTCAGATGGCTAAGCAACATGTTACTGTCGCACTCTCAGGTGATGCTGGTGATGAATTGTTTGCTGGCTATAACCGGCACTTTAAGGCACCTGGTATCTGGAAGATAATATCGAAGGTGCCAACCGGTAGTCGTCAGTTGATATCAAAAGCCATTAATGTATTATCACCTCAAACATTCAGTACTCTGGAGCAAGGTTTGAGTTATATATTGCCCAAACGATGGCAGACAACCTTCCTTGGTGACAAGTTGTTCACGTTGGCCGATTGCCTGGGGAGCGTCAATGATAGCGATGATCTCTACTACAGCCTGGTTTCAGAATGGAATAATCCTGATGAAATTGTTATAGGTGAGAAAGTACCGTCTACCTTGCTCACTCGCCGGTCTGAGTGGCCGCTTTTACCTGATTTTGAAGAGCGTATGATGTATCTAGACTCCATGACTTATTTACCGGATGACATTCTGGTAAAAGTAGATCGTGCGGCAATGGGTGTCGGTCTGGAGACCAGAGCTCCCTTTCTGGATTATCGTATTGTAGAATTAGCCTGGCGCCTTCCGTTAAGCATGAAAATCCATCATGGCCAGGGTAAACAGATATTGAGGGATATTTTGTATAAGTATGTGCCACGCAAATTGATAGAGCGGCCAAAGCAAGGCTTTGGTATTCCTTTGGGGGATTGGTTACGGGGACCACTAAGAGATTGGGCAGAGACATTGCTGGACGAATCACGTCTAAAGAGGCAAGGCTTCTTTCATCCAGGACCAATTCTATTGAGGTGGAAAGAGCATCTTGCTTGCAAACACAATTGGGAGCATAGCCTTTGGGGTGTGCTGATGTTTCAAGCCTGGCTGGAGAATAAATAAGTTATAATATATTGGTTTATGTACTTTTTTAAGAGGGAATCTGAATGTTTCGAACGGTAACTGTACTACTGTGGATCGGATTTTATTTGAGAATATGTGTGGCGGCATGGAATGGCTTTATCGGACCTACCATCGGGGCAGGAGGAGATGCTTCAACGTTTCAGTTGATCGCTGTCGAACACTCTTACAACTTAGATATTGATAAATGGGGTAAATCTTCTGTATATTATCCAATTAAAATTGGATGGTTTTATCCCTATGCTTTAGGTGTTATCTATGCTTTTACAACTCCTTCCCTGTTTTTAGGAAGCTTTTTGTCGGTTGTGGTGTGGACTGCATCAGCATTTATATTGGTTAGGAGTATGCGATTGTTGTCGTTTGGCAAGTCAAACCAGATTAAAGCAATGCTCATTTATGCATTGCTTCCATCTTCAATTATCTATACAAGTGTAACTTTGCGTGAGCCTTATCAGTTACTTTTTATTAATCTTGCAATTTATGCAATTTTGAAAATTTACTTGAATAAATCTCTTGCCTATTGGCCTGTTTTGTTCTGTGCCGTGATAGGTATGGGCATACTGCATGGTGCTCTGTTTGTGTTCGGAGTGTTTCTTGTGGTTGTTACATTGTTAATGCTTTCTCTCCGTTACCGCCGGAGTAAGAAGCATTTTTCAATTAGGAAGCTTGTGCTAGTAGTACCGTTAGTAATTTGTGTGATGATCTATGGAATAAATTATTTCAACTCACACTCTTACGGTAATTACGCTGAAGGACAAAATACTGATTATTCTACTAAAATTGAATGTTTTCAGAATGGATTGATATCTACAGGAGGAGGAGCTCGTTCAAATTACAAAAGCAGTGTTACTATTGACAGTAAATTTGCCTTGCTGTATTTTGTACCGGTTAACCTTTTTCAATACTTCTTTGAACCTATGCCATGGCATATTGATAATATCTTCGATTCTCTTGTGATGTTAGAGAATATACTGCGTGCCTGGTTGTTGTGGAAGGCATGGATGTGGTTGCGTAGTGTGTCGGTGCAAAGAAAAAAGCCAGTATTGATTGTCATGATATCCTATTTATTCCTTGAATGTATGTGGTCGTTGGGAACGGTCAATTGGGGTAATGCTGTGCGGCACCATATTCCAAGCGTAGGGTTATTGCTGATTGTGGCTTTTGCGTATGGGGGCGCTTCATTCAAGAAAAGTAGAACAGATTAGGTAGCGACTGACCTGAAAAATGTGTGGAGCGGAGGTACAGTCTTTCATGGGTGTTCTCTGAAGAATACGAGATCAGGGTATAGTTACGAGATGTGATGTACGAAGTGCACAAGAAGGCTAAAATAGTTGTTATGAGTACGACCGTGTTGATTCAGTTTGTAACTTAGGTAAATATCTTACTGAAATAGAAGAATGGACTCAATGATAAATTCGGCAGAATTTGACAATTTTGATGTTAGTATAGTTGTTCCTGCACTGGATACGGAAGATTATATGCCTGCGCTTTTAAAGAGTATAGAGTCGCAAACCCTCCTGCCAGTAGAGATAGTCATTGTGGACTCAAGCACGACAAATAGAACAGCCGAGATTGTGGCTAAATGGGAAGGCTCCGTATCTATAAGTTATCATAAGGTAGATTTCGCACTCCCTGGGCATGCAAGGAATATAGGTGTAAAGGAATCAAAAGGGAAATGGATTGCTTTTCTAGATTGCAAAACTACTCCTGTATCTGATTGGATAGAAAAATGTGCCATTATTGCAAAGGAAAATAAAGTATCATTTGTCAACGGATTAACACTCTTTGAAGCAGATACTTCTTTTAAACAAATATTGAGAGCAGCATCTGTTGGCAGTAGGGCTCATAGAACATTAGTCGGGTCATTAGTTCTTAAGGAACCGTTTCTAGAAACAGGAGGTTTTGTTTCAAATGTTAGATCTGGTGAAGATATAGAATGGCTAGAGAGAATGAATTCCTCAGGAATTAAAATGAAGAGTCCAGAGGAGCCGGTAATTACATATCATGGGTTTCCAGACTCATTGTGGTTGGCAATAAGGAAATATTGTTTGTATTCTATGTCGCTGGCAAAAATAGATATTTTAACAAATCAAAAGAGGTTTTTTTCAGTAGCAGTCATCTTGCTAATCATGTTTCTAGCTCACAAGTGGAATTCAGTTGTTGCACACTGGGATCCAAGTCACTGGTTGTACATACCACATATGACAAAGATATGTATTCTTTTGTTGATATGCTCTCCACTCTTTTTTAGAGGAGTCTTAAAACTAAAAAGAGTAGACGTTTCAGTTTATCATAAAAGGTTATTTTTAGTGACAAGTATCCTGTTGTTTATGTTTCTAGCTTACAAGTGGAATGCAATATTTGCACACTGGAATCCAAACCACTGGTTGTTTATACCACATATAACAAAGATATGTGTTCTTTTATTGTTATGTGTGTCATTTATTTTCAGAGGTGTTTTAAGACCACTT
>Ga0233429_1001264_pt1 | contig 31814 bp, 34 predicted proteins | sample SI_118_April2016_3_FD_179879 | JGI IMG/M metagenome (GOLD analysis project Ga0233429, IMG submission 179879) | Seawater microbial communities from Saanich Inlet, British Columbia, Canada - SI_118_April2016_135_MG | ecosystem: Environmental > Aquatic > Marine > Inlet | place: Canada: British...
AAGAGGGTTTGAGTGTTGGCCTCGTGCCGACCATGGGGGCGCTGCATGACGGTCATTTTTCTCTGGTCGAAAAATCAACCGCCACGACAGATCGCACCATCACGACACTTTTCGTAAATCCCAAACAATTTGGCCCAACCGAAGATCTGGACGTCTATCCCAGAAATGAAGACGCCGATGCGGCAGCTTTGGCAGAGCGGGGCGTGGATTTGCTATTTGCGCCTGCCCTGGACGAAATGTATCCGGAAGGCTCGGTAACCGCTGTCGCTGTGCCAGGCATCGGTGATGTGCTGGAAGGCGCTCATCGCCCCGGTTTTTTCACCGGCGTAGCCACTGTGGTAACAAAATTACTGATCCAATCGCTGCCCGATAAAGCGTTCTTTGGTGAAAAAGATTTCCAGCAACTTGCCGTCATTAAGCGTATGGTTTTGGATTTGGATATTCCAGTAGAAATTATCGGCTGCCCAATTGTGCGGGAATCTGATGGGCTCGCGATGTCATCGCGTAACGCTTATCTCAATGCAGAGGAGCGGGCGAGCGCTACCGGCCTCCATGCCGCACTCGCCGATATTGCCGCCCAAATCATTGAAGGTGGCCCGGTTACTGACGCCATTCGGGCGGCAAAAAATCAGCTTCTTAACCGGGGCTTTACCAAAGTTGATTATCTTGCGGTGTGTGACCCGGAAAGCTTGGAGGCGCTCAATAGCGTTTCAGGCGGGGCGCGTATATTGGGCGCGGCTTGGCTTGGCAAAACCCGCTTGATCGACAATTTGGCGGTAGAAAAATAAGGACACCACATGATTAGAATTTTTATCGGCTACGATCCCAGAGAAGCGGTTGCCTATAATGTTCTTTGTCATTCCATTCACGCCCGGGCCAGTGAGCCGGTCTCAATCACGCCGCTCAGCCTCACCGAACTTGGAAAGTTGATGTGGCGCGATCGTCATAATTTACAATCAACAGATTTTTCTTTCTCGCGCTTTCTGACGCCCTATCTGTGTGACTTCGAAGGCTGGGCGCTTTTCATGGATTGCGACATGTTGGTGTTGGATGACATGGCCAAACTGTGGAATTTGAGGGACGAGAAATATGCCGTGCAATGTGTCAAACATGATCACGTGCCGCCGGAAGAGAAAAAGTTCTTTGATCAGCCGCAGACCAAATATGAGAAAAAAAACTGGTCGAGCGTGATGCTGTTTAATGCAGCTAAATGTCAGGCGCTTACACCGGATTACGTCAATACGGCAAGCGGGCTGGAACTGCATCGCTTTCACTGGCTGGGTGACGATACTCTCATCGGCGACATTCCCGCTGGCTGGAATCACTTGGTCGATTATGATCCGGCACTTCCCGTTGAAGAAATCGCCAATTTACATTTCACCACCGGCGGGCCTTATTTTGAAGAATATAAGGATTGCGGCTATGCCGATATTTGGCGGGCCGAGCGAGATAGAATGCTCTATGCCGGTCGCGAGCGACCTTTATAAATAATGTGGCGCGAGCGACCTTTGTAAATAATATGGCGGGACGACCTCAATAGGTCTTATTCTTTGTAGCTGATGCGGTAAATGACGCCGGCGCTGTCGTCAGAGACCAAGAGGGAACCATCCGGTAGTTCTTTGATATCAACCGGGCGACCCCAAGATGAGTTGCCCTGGAGCCAGCCATCGGCAAACACCTCTTTGCCCAGCACCTTGCCTTTTTCATCCATGCGGATGCGCATGATGCGGTAGCCTTGCGGTACCGTTCTATTCCACGAGCCATGCTGGGCCACAAAGGCATCGCTACGGTATTGCTTCGGGAATTGGGTGCCGCGATAGAAATGGACACCCAAAGGCGCGACATGGGCACGGAACTTGACCACGGGCGGTGTGGTTGGCTCGGTCGGCTTTTGATCTTTAAAATCATTTGTCCGGTCTGAGCCGCCGCCAAAATAGGGAAAGCCAAAATGCTGGCCGGTCTTGCTAAGGTGGTTAAGCTCATCAGCGGGCGAGTCATCACCCATAAAATCTGCGCCATTGTCAGTGAAGTAAAGCTGGCCGGTGCGAGGATGAAAATCCATACCGACAGAATTACGAATACCCTTGGCTATGACTTCTGCCCGGTAGTTTTTATCGAGGCGAATAATCGTCCCCTCATTGCTGCGCGTCCGACAGATATTACAGGGCGAGCCCACCGTAATGTGAAGGCGTTGCGCTTCATCAAAGGCAATATAGCGCCAGCCATGCCAGCTTTTATTGGGCAGGTCTTGGAAGATGACTTCGGCGGCGTGGCGGCCAAAAGATTTTAGATCGGGCACCTGAATGCGAAACACGCGATGCTGTTCAGCGATGTAAAGAAAGCCATTTTTCCAAGCGACTCCGTTTGGCATAACCAGATTGGAAGTTATCTGGGCAATGTCTTCGGCCCGGCCATCACGATTCTTGTCTACCGCAACATAGACCCCGCCGCCCCGTCTGTTGCCGACAAAGACAGCATCGTGTTCCGAGACAACAACCATGGAACGGGCATTAGGAATTTTGGCAAAAATGCTGATTTTAAAGTTTGGCGGTAAATTGATTTTGCTAAGATCAGCCGCGCTTTGAGCAGTTGTTGAGCGGGCGTTGCCAATAACCGCACCGAGGATGAGTGCGAGATATATAAATACCTTGAGCATTTTATTGGAACCCTTATGTGGTTTTTCCAAATTTAAAAGAGGGTAACAAAACCAAAGCCAATGCGCTACAGACAAGCAACAAGCCGCTGACTTCTCGCCAGCCGATGGCTTCATCCAAAATAAGATGACCACTATAAACGCCAACAATCGGCACCAGCATAATTGATACCGCCGATACCGCGACTGGGACTTCACTGACAATTTTAAACCAGGCAAACCAGCAAAATAAAATTGGAAAAACAAGTATCTCAATTGTCGCCAGGACCGCCTTCAGGGAGACGGTTTGAATAACCGTTGGCCAAAGGTCATGCTCGAAAATAATTGCGATGATTGTGAGTGGCAGGCCCCCAAGCAATAGTTGCCAGCCGGCAACGGCCATTGCGGGCATTTGCCACTGAACCCGTTTCTGAACTGCGGTTCCAATGCCCCAGGACATAGCGGCAATTAACATCAGGATTGTGCCCATCGGCGAGGTGGTAAAAATTCCAAATTCGCCAATTGTCAAAGTTGCGAGCCCGACCAGCCCGAGACCGAGACCTAGAAGACGCTGCAGTGAGGGCCGCTCGCTGCCCATGCTCATACTGAAAACGACTGCCCAAAGCGGCATCGTGTAGGCGATGATTGCTGCCTGGCCGGAGCCCAGCAAGGGAATCCCGCCGGCACTGAAGATATGCCAAATCATAACGTTAAAAAGCGCTGCCGTGAGCAGGGATTTCCATTGCCCTTTTGGCACCCACATATTCTGGCGTAGAAAAAAGCCGACGGAGAAAATAAAAAGGGCGGCCGTCGGGGCTACCAGACCACGATAGGTCCAGGGCGGGATTTCATTGAGGCCTATTTTGAGGAACGGCCATGACGTGCCCCAGCCGATGATGACACCGATAAGCAGCAAATAGCCCGACCGTGATAGTCCCTGTGACGATCCCTGTGTCAATTCTTGTCTTTCCTCGATATTTAAGACTCAAAAAAGGATAAAAAAAACCGGCGCTATTGACGCCGGTTTTTTTATAATCCTAAAAGCGAGTTTAATTCAAATAAAGATGCACTTCATTTGATTGCGCTGCCTGACTGGTTCTGGCTGAAACAGCAATCCGCTGTGGTGGTAAGCCCATCCGTTGCAGCGACCGCATAACACTTTCAGCATTGCGCCGTGCTTTGTTTGAATTGAGTGCGACCCGAGCGGCACCGCCTGAAGCAGGGGCAACAGCGACGAGTTCAAATGTTGCGCTCGGACGACGCTCCAAGGTGCGGCTAACTGCGCTATAAAGCGCCTGGTCATAGGCCACGTTAGAGCGGTCAAAGCGGATCACCACGAGAGGGCGACGGCCAACCAGCGAGCGCGATTGAGCGCGGCGGTTCGTTGTGCCGGCTGTGGCAGCCGTGAGGGCCCGATTGGTCAGGCTGGCGCCCATCAACTCACCGCTTTTAACGGCAGCGGAAAGCGTGTTGAGATTGCTGCGCTCCGTGGCGACGTAATTTGTTTGACGCTGGATGTCTTCGGTCAGTTCTTTTAAAAGACGATCGATCAAGACAACGGTGCGGTTCACTTCATCTTCAAGAATTGAAAGTTGTTGATGATCGGTATCAATAGCGCCGGAAAGTCTGAAAGCGGCCCGGGTGTTCTCGGCCAGGAAAGCGGCCAAGGTTGAATCTGCCGTGACATTGGTCGTCAGCACATTCATGTCACTGATATCGTCACCAATTTTTTTAAGATCCGACAGCGCCTGATTGAATTGGCCGACCAAGACCGGATTGCCCGGTGTCGTGCCAACTTGGAGGCGCGCGTTAATGGCTGAGATGGCGGTGTGATAGCGTTGAGAATCTTGAACGGTTTTTCCACGGACGGATTGTAATTCGCCATTATTCTTAGAAACATTTGCCTGCAAGCGGCGTAGCTCTGCTCGAAGCTCAATTGCTTTTTGTCCGACAAAGGTGCCGGTGTTTGATCCTGAGGTGACGCCCTTGGGCTCGAACTTAGTCGTTCCCATTGCTGGCGGCTGGGCCGCTCTAACAGGTTGTTGAGCACGTGTCGGCGTCGATTGCTGGACAGGCGCTCTCGATTGGGCTTGCGTTGTTGATGAACTCCCCGCTGGATCCTCGCCGGTCAATGACGGCAATAGAGAATCAGATGAGAATGAACACCCTGCAAGAAGGCCGGTAATTAGGACTGTCGCGCTAACAACAATCGACCGATTATTTATAAAGGTCATCGCGCCGTTTTTCCTCGTTCAAATTAACCAAAGCCCCAAAAAACTAAATAACCCTGCTTTGTGACAATTTTGGCCAAATCTAGACTACAAATCAATGCTTTAGTAGAAGGAATTAACATGCCCCCCTTCAACTTATCAAGTATTACTTAATGCGCCTGTATTTGACAAGCAAGGGTTAAAACATTTCGCTGTTAATAAATTCCTCTAAATCAAATCAATTTGCCCCCATATTTTACGACTTAAAAAAGACTTTAAAAGAAGTCTTGAAACTACAGACCGTTTTGAATAGTGTCCCCTCCGTTCGCGCCCGTAGCTCAATTGGATAGAGCGTCTGACTACGAATCAGGAGGTTGGGAGTTCGAGTCTTCCCGGGCGCGCCATTCTATTTAATCGTAATTCCCCCACAAAATAGTCCACCATAAGTCGTCCTTAATCTGAACCCGTTTCGGTTAAGAAATTCTTTAATTTTGCTTAAAACCTTGAGATTTTTAACAAAATTATGGACAAGTCGCCTCCCGTCAGGTCACGCGGGCACATAATTTGGCTTGAAATTCATTGTACTTCGAGCATGGGCCTCCCACATTAGGTTTGTGTAATTTAGTTTAAGGCTCAAAAAAAAATAATTGGAGTGCAACTCCTCCAGGGATCTTGGAAGTTAGTGATATGCATTTATTGAAAACCGTGGTTTTCGCCGGAGTTTTGACGGCTACGCTCTTGGGTGTCGGGCTGAAGCCGCTAAATGCCCGGGATCTCGGCCTCACGCCGAACCAAGTTTATAATATTTGGACAAATATTAATAAAGCTCTGCTGGTTTTTGCCAAACAGCAATCTCGTTTTGCAACATTCCAGCCCCAGTTTAATTCCTTAAAAGTCAGCAAATTTTCAAACAAAAAACCAATTGACGTGTTGGCCAGGGTCGAAGAATTCAGCAAAAAATTCCATGCATTCACCGGGCGGAAAGATTTTTTGCCCGGTGAGGGTTTGTTAACGAAAGAGGTGGTCTTCCAGCACAGAGAAAATAATGCGGTTGTGACGCCGAGTGTTGTTTATCTCTCCTCGGCAAACTTGCTGGTAAAATTCGTCTCCGAGATTGAAAAGCAGATTGGGCCGAATGATCTGATCTCACCATTTTTTGCCAATCGAGAATTTTCGGCCAAGGAGCCAAGTGACGTCTTTGGCTTGGTAGACCTGGCGGACCGGCGGATGGATTTGTTGATCAAGGGTTTGCGTTAAAGGCGCCAGATTAAAAATATGTTTGAACGATTTAAATCCCTCACAATTGCCACTTTTGGAAAAATCTCCACAGCAACTTTGATTCTGATTACGTTAGTTTCGATTTCTTTCGGGCTTTTTTGGGTCGATGGCGTTCAAAAACTGGGGGTCGAATGGCGTGCTTATGAGGAGAATGTCGAACGCAAAGCTTCTTTGCTCGTTCTTTTGCGCAGCACCATCGGCTATGGCGGCCTCATTCATAATGTCAAAAATTATATCCTCCGAAAAGACAATGCCATGCTGATAAAGGGGCATGAGACCCTCTTGGAGTTGGATGTCATCTTAAAAGCCTATCGTCATACCGGGATATCTCAAAATGAAGAGATCAGCCTGCTGGTTATTGAGACGGTAATTTCTCAATATCGCAACGCCCTAATTCATGCGGAAAAACTTATTCATCAGGGCCTGCCTATCGCTGAAATTGATCAGGCCATCAAGGTCGATGATGGTGCGGCATTTAGGGCGTTTGCCGAGTTGGAAAATGGAGTTGTTGAATTTCGTCACGCAAATCTAAGCGACCTTGGCGAAAGAGTGGCCGGGGTCAGCAAGTTGATCATTTACTCTACCGTCATATTCGGGCTGATGATGATTATTCTTTCTGTGCTCTATGGCTGGTTTATCCGGACGCGTATCGTTTCACCGATAACCAAATTGGTCAGGGCTTTTGACAATATTGATCCCAATACAATGAGCAAAGCGCGTCTTCCGGTAGAAGATGATGTGCAACCAGAAGAATTGAGCCATTTAGCGAATTCTGGCAATCGCTTTCTAAAAACAGTCGACGTTCTCTTAAAAGAACGTCAACGCATGGAAGAGCAGGTAAGTGCGATTGTGCAAAACACCGGCGAAGGGATCGTAACGATTGATGCAAAAGGTCGGATTGAGCTCTTTAACTTGGGCGCGGAGAGTATTTTTGGCTATAAGGCAGAGGAGATAATTGGTGAGAATGTTGCTATTTTGCTGCCCGAGGGCGAACGGATAGAACATGATCAGTTTGTCCAGCAATCCGAAATTTATGCCCCCCGTATTATTAACCGGGCGCGTGATCTTGAGGGTCAGCGGAAAAATGGTGAGCTCTTTCCATTGGAGCTCAATGTCGCGCCGATGGTATTCGAAGACGAGCGTAAGTTCGTCGGCATTTTGAGGGACGTAAGTGAACGCAAGGAACAAGAAATTAACTTAATTGCAGCGCGCGATGAAGCGGAGGCTGCCAATCTTGCGAAATCAAATTTTTTGTCTTCAATGAGCCATGAGCTGCGGACGCCGATGAACGCTATCCTTGGCTTTGGGCAACTCTTAGAGAATAATCCTGGGGAACAATTGTCGCCTAGGCAATTAGACTATATGGGGCACATTCTCAAAAGTGGTGATCACTTATTAGATCTCATAAATCAGGTACTTGAATTGTCAAAAATTGAAACCGGCAATTTCTCGGTTTCATTTGAAGCCTTTGATGTCTCGGATGTTATGGAGGAAGCCGTCGCAATGATCATGCGATCGGCGGTGGAAAATGGAATTTATGTTGGGAATTTAAAAGATAGCCAGCAATTGCCTTTGGTCTGGGCAGATCGCAGTCGGGTGCGGCAAGTTTTGCTGAATCTATTATCTAACGCCATAAAGTATAATCAAAAAGATGGCCGTGTCATTTTGGATGCAGCGATAATTGGTAGTGATCAAATTCAGATTTCGGTTAGCGATACCGGTCACGGTATACCCAAGGAAAAACACGATCAGTTGTTTGAGCCGTTTAATCGATTGGGTAGAGAAGCCGGAGAAATTGAGGGTAGCGGTATTGGCTTGACGATTACCAAGGAGATCGTCGATCTGTTGGGCGGTATCATTGAATTTGAAAGCAAAGTCGAAATCGGCAGCGTTTTCAAAGTAACCCTGCCGTTGGCCCAGCCGCATCAAATAATCGATATTGAGCAGATCGCAAATGAAGCGTTACCAACGAAAAAATTGGTCACTGAGGGAAATAAAGCCGTACTTTATATTGAGGACAATCCAGCTAATCTAAGTCTTATGCATGAGGTTGTTAAACTGATTCCAAATATGGATATGCTATCGGCGCATAATGCTGAGATTGGATTAGCGGTGGCGCGCGACAATAATATCGACGTCATTTTGATGGATATTAATCTGCCGGGAATGAGCGGTATAGAAGCCTTGAAGGTTCTGCGGGCTCATAGCGACACCAGGAGCATTCCGGTTATTGCGATTACAGCTGCTGCCATGCCGAAGGAGATCGAGCTCGGAAAAAAGGCGGGCTTCGAGGAGTATATTGTCAAACCTATCCGCATTCCTGAAGTACTGGCTGCCATCGAGAAGCATATGAAATGATTGCCGCAAATCCTTCTTGCGCCTAAGATAAAATCGGTAAAATGCGAGCAATGGATCTCGGTGTTGGAGCTGGGGATTTGGAGAATATATTTTGAAGGTTTTTATAGTAGACGATGATCATGAGGTCATCGAGGTGATGACGGCGGTGTTGGAAAACGCCGGTCACGAAGTTGCTTCGAACGTATCGGGCGCACGTGCGGTATCCGATATTATGGCGATGAAACCTGATTGTGTTATCATCGATTTAATGATGGCGGCTTTGGATGGTCTCGAGCTATGCGATGAAATCAATCGGCTCCCAAATTTGAAAAAAACCAAAATCATTATGGTCTCGGCCCGCGACGCGGAACATTGGAAAGAAAAAGCCATTGAACATGGCGCGGTGGGCTACATCACCAAGCCGATCGACCCGGCGCAATTTGCCAGTCAAATAACGGCGATCATTGATGGTGCCGCCTAACCTGCAACCTCTTATCGAGAATCGAAAACATCCAGGGCCGTGGCCCGGATGGACGCCAGGCGTTGAGCAGGACCAGGCACCTGGAAATGAGCGCGATGCCTATCTGCTTCAATTTGAATTGCATGACGGCCTCCAGGGCATTGGGTTTGGCGATCGGGCGGGCTGGAAAATCGGCTGCACAACACCGGTCATGCAAAAGTTTATGTCGATCGATCATCCATGTTCGGGCGGCGTAATGGAAAGCCGTGTTCACTTTGATCATTTTGTCGGCGCTTATTCCGACTTCAATCGGGTTGGTGTTGAATGTGAAATTGCCGTGACTTTGGCAGCCGATTTGCCGCCAAAAGACACTCCCTATGTTATCCAAGACCTGATCCCCACCATTCAGAGCTGCCGGGCAGCGATGGAAATTGTTGATGACCGCTACGCCGATTATAGTTCTCTATCGACCGAGGACATGATTGTTGATGATTTTTTTCAAAGCGCCTGCGTATTGGGACCTGAGGTGATGAACTGGCAAGAGACAGATCTGGCTGAGATCCGGGGCCGAACAATGATCAACGGCACAGAAATTGGCTCCGGCCAGGGGGCGGACATTATGGGTCATCCACTAAACGCCCTTGCCTGGCTCGCCAATAACCTGATTGAGTTGGATCGCCATTTGCTGGCGGGGGAGTTTGTTTTGCTCGGCAGTATGGTTGAATGTCAGTGGTTGTCGCCAGGAGATGCCGTTGAAATGCAAATATTCGGGCTTGGCCAAGTCACCGCTGAGTTCGCAAAATAAATGATAAGAATTGTTACAATTTATTGTAATTAATTTGTGGAAATTCTGCCTTTTGATTGCCATCTAAAAATCATCGCTGGTGATTAAATGGTAACGACCGATGCATCAAAAAATTATTAAAGACGTTGTTTCAAATCTCGATGAGGAAAGATCCAAGTATTTTGGTATTGTTCTCAATACCTTAGCAAATGATAGCCGCGCCCAATTGGCGCCAAATCTCGTCTATGCGGTATTGAAAGAAGTCGTTGCTTTGGTGCCGCCTTACCTGCCATCAAATGACTTTATCAACATGCTTTTTGGTTTTGTCGGCGATAACGCCCAAAAAATCACCGCCGTTATGTATTCCCATCAATATGTGACCGATAGTTTGGTCTTACAGATGGTGACGAATGACTTTGTCGACCAGGTGATTGAAATGACGTATCAAATGCATCAAGAGGGGGCGATTGAAACCGGCGAGAAAAAAGTGCGCAGCTACTCCTGGCCTTATGACAATGCAGACTTTCCCTTCGCCGACTAACGGTTAGGTGGCCCCATTTCCTGGGCGCGATTGGAGGCACGAAACATATAGTGCCTTAAGACCGGTTGCAGGAGATAGAGCAAAGCCATTTCATCCGTTATTTTTTTACCGTCGCTGCCGGGCTCAAACACCGAGCCCATGGCGGCCTTTGCATCTTCATCACCTTTATAGGCTTTAAGAGCCAGCAATCCCCATTCGGTATATTTCTCGCCATCAATTTTTTTATGTAAATCGGCGATACGTTGGTCGAACTCGTCCAACAAGCTGCCCCAATACTCGACATCGTAATTATCTTTTAAGTCCCCGATGAGGGCAGAAATATCGGTCATCCAAGTTTTCCTTCACATGGTGGAAGGAGCAAGTGTGCACCTGCGCTTGGGCACCCTTATGGCTCCTCTCTTTTTCAAAGGAACTCTTATCGGAAATTATTTATTCTGTCACCCAGACTTTGGCACCCACTCTCTGGCAAACAGACTTTAATTTTGAACCGAGATTAGAAGTCTTCGGTTCTGATGTCGATATCTATGCGCTCCAAATCAGCGAGCAACATCTCCTCTTCATCATCATCAATATCCAAAAAGCGAACCGCAACACCGTCATCGAGGGAGCGCGAAACCGTCGCGCTCAATTCGCCGACATCATCAATCATCAATTCAATCGGATCATCTGGTTTTACGTCTTTTGCCAGATCAAGCGCGGCACCACCGGCAGAAAGATCGAGCAAGGTTACCTCAATCTCTTCATCATTTATTTTTGCGGTGACACTGTTCGGTGCCTTAAGTCTTTTGTGTTGGCGTTTCTCGCTAAAGTCGCTCTGTTCAGACATCGCTTCCTCCTATCTACCGCCCAAGAGAACCAACTAACAATAGTTCATCCCTATTTGGATTTTTCGTCAATCTTTTTCTGGCTTTTTTTGCCTAATTTCCGATTGATCTTGATGGTGTGAAGGCCAGTTCTAAACGTCAGTCATAAATGCCTGGTCTAAACGGCTAGTTGTTTGCCGATCCCCCATCCACAACCATGCATTGCCCGGTCATGAAATCACTGTCAGCTGAGGAGAGAAAAATCAACGCGCCGATCAAATCATCCGGTGTTTGATATCGCTTGATGGCCCGTGTCGCGGCATTGGCATCGCGGTAACCCATATGGGCGTCGCTATCGAGGACTTGCTCGCTCATGGTGAGGCCGGGAGCGATTGTATTTACGCAAATGCCATCCTCACCGAGTTCGCGGGACAGGGAACGGGTCATGGCGATTATGGCACCCTTAGAAGAGACATAATGCAGCAGGTTCGGTGCTCCTTTAAATACCGTGCCGGATGCGATGTTGATAATTTTACCAGCGCCCTGTTTGCGCATAACCGGCGAGGCGGCCTTGGTGCAAAGCCAGGGGCCTTTGACGTTTACTGCCATGAGCTTGTCCCACTCGGCAACATCAATTTCTTCAAAGGGACCCGGTTTTATGGCGCCAAACAGAGCGGCATTGTTAACCAAAACATCGAGGCGACCAAATTTCTCGACCGTCTGGTCGACCATATCCTGGGTGGCTTGCTCATCGCTGACATCTGTGGTCAGCGCCAAGGTTTCGCTGCCTTGATAGGTCGCTTCAATTTCGGCTGCGACGGGCGCGCAATCGAGCATATCTGTAAGCACAACCTTCGCCCCTTCGGCGGCCAATGCTTTGGCATAAGTCGCACCAATCCCCTGCGCCGCGCCGGTAACGATGGCGACCTTATTCTCCAATTTCGGCATTATACTTTCCCTTTTGACTAATTACCTTCAAACACCGGTTTTTCTTTTGCAACAAAAGCATGAAAGGCGCGTTCGAAGTCCTGTGTCTGCATGCAAATAGCCTGGGCTTGGGCTTCCGCCTCAATTGCTTCATCGACACCCATATTCCATTCCTGATGCAAAGTCTTCTTGGTCATGGCATGTGCAAAGGTCGGCCCTTTGGCAAGCCGCTTGGCTTGGGTTACCGCCATCTCCAGAACTTCGTCGGGCTCCGCGACACCGTTATAGAAGCCCCAATTGGCGGCCTCTTCGGAACTCATCATGCGGCCGGTATAAAGCAGCTCGGCGGCCCGTCCCTGGCCGATAATCCTAGGCAGCATGGCGCAAGCGCCCATATCACAGCCCGCAAGTCCGACCCGGGTAAACAAGAAGCCGATCATACTTTCCGGTGTGCCATAGCGAAGATCAGATGCCATTGCCAAAATCGCTCCGGCGCCGGCACAAATACCATCGATTGCGGCGATGATCGGCTGCGGACATTTGCGCATGGCTTTGACCAAATCACCGGTCATGCGGGTGAAGTTCAACAATCCCTCCATGTCCATTTTGGTCAGGGGTCCGATGATTTCATGGACATCACCGCCGGAACAAAAATTGCCGCCTTCGCCAGTAATGACAACGACTTTAACATCCTCAACCCATTGCAGCTTGTGGAAGGTATCGCGAAGTTCTGCATAGCTCTCAAACGTAAGCGGATTTTTTCGCTCTGGTCGGTTGAGCATAATTGTCGCGACGCGGTCTTCGACAGACCAGGCGAAATGTTCAGGTTTAATATCGGCGGCGGTAAGTTTGTACATTGTTTTTTCCTTTGAGGTCGAATGACAGTCAGATCAGTTTTCAGCCGACTTTTATCGGTCTAGAACAGATAACAGAATAATAGTTTAAGTCTCAAGTAATATTTGCTGCGGGTCAATTTGCCCCAATCAGCGCCCAGGCAACGCTTAGTCAACCATGGTCAGGCCGCCGCTAACGCTCAGCACCTGACCGGTGATGTAGTCAGAATCGGCATCGGCAAAAAACTGAATGGCGTTGGCAATTTCTTCCGGCTTGGCAAAACGATGAAGCGGAATGGCGCTGATAAGTGCCTCCAGCATTTTTTCCGGTCGGGTTTGCAAAAGCGGTGTGTCGGTCGGGCCGGGACAGACGCAATTAACATTGATTTTAAAGCGAGCTACTTCACGGGCGAGAGATTTGGCAAACGCGATGATGCCACCTTTAGCGCCAGCATAGACCGTCTCACCACCGCTGCCGACACGCCCGGCATCACTTGCGACATAGACGATCTTGCCTTCCTTGGCTTCTGACATGGCGGGTAGAAAGGCGTGGGTGAGTTTAACCGGGCCCAAATAGTTAAGCGCGACGTTCCAGTCGAAGCGCTTTGGGTCGTTTTTTATAAAAGGCTCAATATCACCACCGCCTGCCGCATTGACGAGAATGTCGAGCTTGCCGTATTTCTCGATGACGTCGTTCGCGAATTCGAGGATCTGGTCATCATCCGTTAAATCAAGTTTGAGGAAATCAATCGCCCCGCTATTGTTACCCGCCTCGGACACCATTTTTTGGCCCGCCGTGACATCAATATCGGCACATATGACAGTAGCTCCGGCAGCGGATAAACGTTCGACCGTGGCTTTGCCAATTCCTGATGCACCGCCCGTGACGACGGCTATTTTTCCAATTGATGGCATGATGTATCTCTCCTCAATATCTGTTTATTTCAAATTCTGCTCTAAGAAGTCCGCCACCCTCTGCCGGGTGTCGTCTGTTTCGATTAATCTTTCTGTCGCTGCCACCTCGGCGTCAAAGCCATCCAGCGTAGGATTTTGCGCCACCGCAATGCAGGCTTTGCTTTCAGCCAAAGCGCCTGCGGATAGGTCCCGGATGCGCTCGGCTAAGGCTTGGGCTTCTTGTTGAAGCTCGGCCCTCGGCACCGAATATTGGACCATGCCAAGTTCCAGCGCTGTCTGACCGCTGACAATCTCACAGGTGAGAATTATGCGCGACGCGACGCTCGGCCCACAGATCTGGGTCAGGCGTTGCGTGCCACCAGCACCCGGCACCAGACCTAAGCGACCTTCCGGCAAGCCCAGTTTAGCCTCATCAGCCGCCATCCGAAGATCGCAGGAGAGCGCCAGCTCGAAGCCGCCGCCAAGTGCCGCGCCATTAATTTCGGCAATGACGATTTTTGGCAATTTTTCCAGCCGGGCGAATAATTTTTGATAATCTCGGGTGTCCGCAATAAAAACTTCGCTGCGATCAGGCCGGTTGAATTTTTCGTGAAACTCTTTCAGATCAGCGCCTGCGCAAAATACTTTTTGGTCGCTGCGGATAAGCACGACGCGGCATTCCGGCTCGTTTTCTATTTCAGAAATGATGTCGTTGAAATCAGCGACCCACTCCACTGACATTGCGTTCACTGGCGGGTGAGAGAGCGTAATCGTCGTGATGCTATCCTGTCTTTTGAGGACAAACATACCTACCTCTATGGTTTGATGGACGTAATCTCAAAATCTGATTGGCTATCCTAAGTCGCCAGCGAAGGAGCGCCTTGATATTAGTCAATGTGGTGGCGCGCTCGCCATTTAGACTGGGATAAATGTTAGATATCTATTTCAGAAATTGAGGACTTATTTTTGATGCTGAAAGTTCACCACAGCAGAACCGTCGCAGCCGGAGATTGCGACCCCCAATGCATCGTCAATTATCCGCATTATTTTCAATGGTTTGATCGCAATTGCGAACGCCTGTTTAAGGATGCGGGGCTGGGCTTTGCCCGTATGTTCAAAGAATTTTCGATTGATGGTATTCCGATTATTGAAGCGACATCCCGCTTTAGTAAGCCGGCCCGGATTGATGATGTGCTCGAGGTGGAAAGCTGGATAGATGAGTGGAGTTCAAAAACATTTACGGTCAGGCATGAAATTAGCCTCGAAGGCAAAGTAATTGCCGAAGGGAAAGAAATTAGGGCCTGGGTCGTGCGCGATGAGGACGCGCCGAACGGAATTAGAGCCGCCCCCGTTCCAGAAGAGGTTAAAGAGCGCTTCAATTGAATGATTTAGAACTAAACTAAATTCCTGGCCTAAAATGATGTGATCGCTTATAACAGGCCTCGTTTTTAAACCCTAAAATTTGAGCCAACAGATTCCGACAATGAAAACTTTCACTCAAAATCATACCATCATGTTCAGCGATTGCGATAACGCGCAGATCGTTTTCTATCCCAATTATTTTCAGTGGTTCGATCGGGCGACACAAAACATGTTTAATAAGGTTGGCCTACCGTGGAGTAAGATGTGGCCGCAATATGATATTGCCGGTATACCGCTCGTCGATGCGCAATCTAAATTCATCGCGCCGTTGCGCATGGAAGATGAAATTGTCATCGAAACCTGGGTTGAAGACTGGAGCGGCAAGGTTGGCACCGTTCGCCACAACATCATCAAAGACGATTTTATCCATGTTGAAGGCACCGAAAAACGCGTCTGGGCAGTGAACGCTCCCGACAGCCCCAAAGGCATCCGCGCCACGCTGTTGCCGGATGACGTGAAAAAACTGCTGACCGAAGAATAAAACTTTATTTTTGGCCAAACAGCCCGAAAATTGATCCCCTTCAATCTGGCTTAAGTGCGAGGGTATGGTATCAGTTGTAATATTGCAGTATAAAATAACACAGAATCATTGTTATATTGACGGACGCATTAGCTTCTGTCGGCTCGATTAAAGGAAGGTACTAAAATGAATTTTATGCGAAAATCTGGTTGGGCTTTCTTGGCGGTCGTAATGCTCACATATACCCTACCGAACGTCGCCGCTTCGGAGTTTGCCAAACGGGAAGATGGCATACACGCGCAAACTTGGTTCAAGAATTTGTCTTTTCTCGAGTTGCGCGACGATCTTGCTGAAGCCACTAAAGCGGGGAAGGGCTTGGTTGTTATTTTTGAACAAAAGGGCTGCGGCAGCTGTAAGAAACTGCACGAAATCAACTTCGCCAATAAGAAGCTGGTGAAATTCATCTCAAAGAATTTCGATGTGCTGCAAATCAATATGTATGGCAGCAAAGAAGTGACTGACATGGACGGTTCAGCCATCAATGAACGAAAATATGCCGAGCGGGTTCTTGTTCAATTCACCCCGACCACATTGTTTTATGGCAAAACCGGTAAAGAAATATTTCGCATCCCCGGTTATTTGAGTCCAAAATTTTATCGCCGGGCCTTCGAATATGTCCTTGATCGCGGACCGCAGCGTAAAATCCTGTTTCCGCGCTGGTCGCGCGATAGAGCGAGAGCGGAAAAGGCCAAGGGCGGCAGCTAATCCAGCGGTCCTAATCGCGCGTAAATAGGGCCACCATCTGAATAGCCAGACACGTTCGGCTTATTTGAACAATCTCCGCTTTCGGGTGAGTAGTGGATTTTTTTTATTCTTCTGGTGCCCTCGTTGCAGCCCTCTTATTGATCAGCAGTTGGGCCCACCCCGTTCTTTCATGACATTCTGTCCGTAGCGTATATTATGGTCATGAATTTTACTGCGAAAAGAGGTTCGACATTCGGTCATGCGATAAATGCCCTGGGGGCAAAACTTGTGCCGGCACCAATCTGGCGCCGGTGCTGGTGCGCGTCTATGATCTATTTGCCGGCGGTAAAACTGACAAGTTCGATATCCTTTTCTCCCTGGACGATGCCGATGAGCAAATATTGGAGACCCACACGTTCGGAGTGGAGCGGGCTTGCTGGACGAGGGCAGCGCTAACCGCCATCGCCGAAGTGATGGTGCGCCGCGAGGATGATATAATGGCCAGCGGCGAGTGGCAGGAGGCTGCCGAAGATATTCTCAACAACGCCAAGTCCGCCTTCTCAAAATTTCCCTGGCACCTGCCCGATCTGGTGGAGCAAGCGCCTGACCTGCACGCTGAGATGCTGGAGCGCCTCACCGGGAACGATTTTGGCGACAGCATTTCTAAACGTGCTTTTGCCAAACTCTGCAAGGCAGTGGTTTATGGTTATATGAAATAAAAGCTATGTGCAGTCTCGCGTTCATCGCCGGAGGCTATTTCGCCGCCGCTTGATGTCCGCTATTAGCCAGAAGTGGACATCGCTATACTGTTGGGGCGAGTTTAAACCAGACCTTTGGCCAAAGCCGTATTCAGGCGTTTGGAGAAGGCTGCCGGATCTGCCACTGCTTCGCCTTCGATGATGCGGGCTTGATCCAACAGCAAATGCGCCATGTTCTGAAGATCTTCTTTTTTGGTCAGATCATCGGTCAGGCCGGAGAGCTTTTTGATCAGCGCATGGGTTGAGTTGATCTCGAGCACCCGGGCGCTCGACGGCACATCCATGTGGCCTTGTTGCTTGAGCATACGGGCCAGATGCAAATCCATATCGCCTTCACCAGCGACCAGACAGACCGCACTATCGGTCAGGCGGTCTGAGGCGCGGACGTCTTTGACAGCTTCGCCAAGCTCTTCTTTAAAGGCGATGAGCAGCTTGGCGATATCAGCATCGTCAGCAGCTTCGGGTTTTTCTTTCTCTTCTTCGGCGTCATCGCTACGCTTGATGGCACCCAGATCAATATCGCCCGAGGTTACCGATTTGAACGGCTTTTCATTAAATTGGCCAACCATGGAAAGCCAGAACTCGTCGACCGGATCGGTCAACAGCAGCACTTCAACGCCCTTCGATTTAAAGCCTTCGATCTGCGGTGAAGTTTTCAAGGTCTGGGCATCATCGCCGGTGATATAGAAAATTTCTTCCTGGCCGTTATTCATCCGCCCGACATAATCTTCCAGACTGAGGAGGTCATCATTAAGCGTTGAGTTAAACCGGGTGAGCTCCAACAGGGTGTCACGGTTGTCATGATCTTCATAGAGGCCCTCTTTGAGGACGGCACCAAAATTATTCCAGAAGTTTGCATACTCTTCCGGCTTCTTGGTGGCTTTCTTTTTGAGCTCGCTGAAGATGCGTTTCACCAAAGCCTTTTTTATATGGCCGACCAAAACATTATGTTGCAGCATTTCGCGGCTGACGTTGAGCGGAAGATCTTCGGAATCGACAATACCCCGGACAAAGCGCAAATAGCCCGGCATCAAATCTTCGCAGTCATCGGTGATGAAAACGCGTTTTACATAAAGCTTCACTTTGTGTTTGCGCTCCGGGTTCATCAGATCGAAGGGCGGCGAAGAGGGGACATAGAGCAAATTGGTATATTCGATTTTGCCCTCGACCCGATTGTGGAGCGTCAGCCAAGGGTCATCGAAGACATGGCCAACATGATGATAGAACTCTTTATATTGTTCCTCGGTGATGTCGGATTTGCCCCGAGTCCAGATTGCTGAGCCACTATTGAGCTGATCGATTGAGGCTTCTTCTTTGCCCTCTTTTTCTGTCGTTGTCGCAAGATTGATCGGCAGCGAAATGTGGTCCGAATAGGTTTTAACGATGTTCCGGATGCGCGCCTCTTCGAGATACTCTTTATTGTCTTTGTCGAAATAAACCGTGACGGTCGAGCCTTGTGTATCCCGTTCAGCCTCAACAATTGTGAAAGAGCCCGCACCTTCGGAAGCCCACAGCCAAGCCTGATCTTCGCCGGCGCGTTTGGTGATGACCTCGACTTTTTTGGCAACGCTAAAGCAGGAGTAAAAGCCAACGCCAAACTGGCCAATGAGATCTGCATCTTTTTTCTCGTCACCCGACAGGCTTTCGAGGAAGGCCGTGGTGCCAGATCTGGCAATGGTGCCGAGATTTTCGATCAACTCATCATGGTTCATGCCAATGCCGTTGTCAGAAATCGTCAGGCTCTTGGCTTTCTCATTGACTGAAAGGGTGATGCCAAGCTCGGTGCCGGGATCAATCAGATTGCTTTCGGTGAGCGATAAATAGCGCAGTTTGTCACAGGCATCAGACGCATTAGAAATTAATTCGCGCAGGAATATTTCTTTATTGCTGTAGAGCGAGTGAATAACGAGGTCGAGAACTTTAGCGACCTCTGCTTGGAATTCGAGTTTCTCTTCGGTCTTCGCTTTTGCCATTTTAACTCTTTATCTCTATTTATTCGTTTAATTCGGACTGGATTTGTCGCTTACGCGACCTCATATGTATCTATCGGACAGGTTACGCAAGACCTGTTCTGTTGAATATCGGATTTTGTTTGTTTTTTTTCGCTTATTGCGCTGAAATCGTTCAGTTATTGATGCTTATCAATGAAAAAAAATTCAAAATGATGTTTAATAATAACGGATTAAGAGTTCGATCCAGTTGCCGTCATGGTCCCTTTTCTGTCACACTATGACGGTTGGGTCGAAAGCTGATCCAACCTGTTGTCACATAACGAAAAGAGTGGTCAATGCAAATACCCTTACAAATTTCCTTCCGAGATATAGAACATTCCGATGCTGTTGAAGAAAGAATTCGAGAAAAAGTCGAGAAGCTCGAACAATATACGGACCGCATAACTTCATGTCGTGTCGTTGTTGAGGCACCGCATCGTCAGCACCATAAGGGAACGCTCTATCACATTCGGGTGGACATTACTTTGCCGGGTGAGGAAATCGTGGTGGCACGCGATCCCGAAGACCATGCCCACGAAGATGTCTATATCGCAATCCGCGATGCCTTCGAAGCTGTTCGACGTCAGTTGAAGAAGTCTCTTAGAAAAACCCGTGAGAAACGGACAAAGAAGCCAAAGCCGTCCATGGTGGAGATGCCTGAAGTTGAAGTCGACGCCGACGTTTAGTCCAAGGCTTAGCCCTGGGCGTTGCTTCGAATTGAGTTAGGCGCTCGCCCAACCAGTCATTTAGTCTGGTTGATAAATTCCACAAGCACCGGGCCCAGGGATTCGTCTGCTGTGTTGATATGGTAAACTACGGATAGGTGGTTGTGCCCGGCAATTTTAGCCTGCCGCGGGCAACGCCCATCGCGCGCGCAGATGGCGGCTGTGAGTTCGGCCGAGGCTTTCGAGACGGTCGGGATATCCAACTCGGCAACCACGATGAATAGCGGAATCCGCCGACCTTTCAGATGGTTGAGCGTTGTTCTTTCAGGATATTTGCTCGCATCGTCGCCGAAATAGGCGCGATCAACGCGGCGCTTGATATTGGCCCGGAAGTTACCCGACGCTAAAATGACCCCTTTGACCCCGTCCTTACCTCCATCCGCTTGGAACTTTTCTATAAAGGTATAAGCCGCGACATGTCTGGCCCCAGCCGAATGGCCCATCAAGAAGATACGGTCAGGATCGCCACCAAATTTGCCGGCATTGGCTTTAAGCCAGGTGAGGATGCGGGCGATGTCTTCAGGCCCCGATGGCCATTGGTGTTTGGGCGCGAACCGATAGTTTGCGTTGACTCCAAGGACGCCATTTCTGGCCATATATTTAAGCACGTTGTCGTAGATTAGTCCGCCCCGGCTCTTATCCCCGCGGCGGAAGCCGCCGCCATGAAGGAAGAGCAAAATCGGGGCCCCGCCATTACTCCCCGCTGCCGGCTGATGAACATCCAGCCGGTTGCGGTTATCGGGCCCATAGGCGATGTCGCGGCTGACGGGGCCAGGGCCCTCGGGCGACGCCTTTTGCAGGGGCATATAGATCGCCCTGGTTTTGCGGGCGACTTGGCCGTTGAAGGCGTGTCCCATTTCGCGGATCGCCTGCTGAGCGCTAGGGGTTTTTGATATCTGAGCCTGAGCGGAGCTTACCAATATTCCGATCAATGCCAGCACCAGTGTGGGCGCTTTGAGTAGGGATAGCCTCATTGTTCAATGTCCTCCAAAAAACGATCTGCAGTTTGTTGATAGTAGTCGAATTTAGTTGTGTAGACAACTATTAGAGACAATTTTTTGACGAACTTATCAGAGCTCCTTGTGGTTGATCCTCTTTCCTAAAATCTCCCTTGCATCCTGTCGGCTAAAGAACGATCTTTGGGCGATGGAAATTTCAACAAAAGACGTTCGGGTCACGGCCGTTCTGGGACCCACTAATACCGGTAAAACCTATCTGGCGATGGAGCGCTTACTGGCGCATGGCAGCGGCATGATTGGTTTTCCGCTCAGGCTTTTGGCGCGTGAAAATTATGACCGGGCGGTGGCGATCAAGGGTGCGCGTCAGGTCGCTCTGATCACCGGTGAAGAGAAAATCATTCCCTCTCATGCCAAGTATTTTTTCTGCACAGTAGAAGCAATGCCGATCAACAAGCCGGTTGATTTTCTGGCGATTGATGAAATTCAAATCTGTGCCGATCCGGATCGCGGCCACGTCTTCACCGATCGTTTGCTGTATGCCCGGGGGATGCAAGAAACGATGTTTATGGGCTCTGAATCCATCCGGCCTTTGCTGAACCAATTGGTGCCAGGCATTGATTTTATTACCCGGCCGCGCTTTTCGACACTGAGTTTTGCGGGAGCCCGTAAGATTGTGCGCTTACCGCCTAGGAGCGCTGTGGTGGGTTTCTCAGCCGCCGATGTCTATGCCATCGCCGAGTTGATCCGCCGCCAGCGTGGTGGCGCGGCGATTGTGATGGGGGCTCTCAGCCCACGTACCCGCAATGCGCAAGTCGAGATGTTTCAAAATGGTGATGTTGATTATCTGGTAGCAACCGATGCGATTGGCATGGGTCTCAACATGGATGTCGATCATGTTGCCTTTGCCGCGCTCAACAAATTTGATGGCACCTTTAGGCGCAATTTGCGGCCGGAGGAGTTGGCGCAAATCGCCGGGCGGGCCGGACGCCATATGAGTAACGGCACTTTTGGTGTCACCGGTGATGCGCCGGAAATCGAGCCCGAAATTATCGAGCAGATCGAGAACCACCGCTTTGATCCAATCAAACAAATTCAGTGGCGAAATGCCAGGCTCGATTTTCGCTCGCTCGATCATTTGCTGAGCAGTCTGGCGGTCCGCCCGGAAGAAGCGGGTCTCGTAAAAGTGCGCCAACCGGGCGATGAAAAAATACTCGTTCAACTTGCCCGCGAAGGCGAGGTCAAAGATCGCCTGATCAATTCTGACTCTGTGCATTTACTGTGGGATGTTTGCCAGATACCTGATTTCAGAAGACAGGTCACCGGCGGGCATTCGCGTTTGTTGTCACATATTTATTGCGCGCTTTCTGATACTGGAGCGATTGACTCGAACTGGATGGCCAAGGAAGTGACCCGGATTGACCAGGTCGATGGCGGTATCGAATCACTCGTTGATCGCATCGCCAATATTCGCATCTGGACCTATATATCTCACCGCGGTGATTGGCTGGACGATCCGGAAAGCTGGCAAGCGCGAACGCGGGAAATCGAAGATCGTTTGTCGGATGCTTTACATGAAAGATTGACCCAGCGGTTTGTCGATCAACGCACCGCCGTGCTGGTCAGAAAACTAAAAGACAAAGAGATTTTGCAATCGGCGGTGAACGGCGAAGGTGATGTCATGGTTGAGGGCCATTTTGTCGGCCGCATCGAAGGCTTTAAGTTTGTTGCCGATGCGACCGATAGTGATATTGCGAGCCGTACGGTAACAGCTGCTGCTTATCGGGCGCTCGCGACGGAAGTGCAGCGCCGGGCGGCGGCCTTGGTAAATGCAGATGATAAAGCGCTTGAAGTAGATGGCAGCGGTAAAATTACCTGGGCCATCAATGAGCAAAGCCAGATCGTTGCCCGCCTCGCCGTCGGCAGTGATGCGCTAAAACCCAAAGTGAAGTTGATGTCTGCCGAGCTCTTGGAAGGCGCGGTCAAAGATAAGGTGGAACAACGGCTGCAAAATTGGCTCGACACTTATATCGCTCAAAATCTCAAACCACTCATGAAGGCACGTGACTGCGACTTAACCGGTGCGGTGCGGGGCTTGGTGTTTCAATTGATTGAGGGCGGCGGCGTGTTGAACAAACGCCAGGCCGCCAAACAATTGAAAGCACTTGAGAAACGTGACTATGGCGCCCTGCATCATCTTGGCATTAAAATTGGCCGGCGCGAGGTCTTTTTCCCAGCGCTATTGCGCCCCAAACCTGCGGGGCTTTCGGCGCTGCTTTGGGCGGTGAATAACGAGATCAAGCCGATACCTGAATTACCGCCACCGGGCCGCGTTTCTGTACCCTATGATGCCTCGGTGCCGTTTGACTTTATGCAAGCCGCCGGATTTAGACAGGCTGGCGATCTCTCGGTCCGGATTGACATCTTGGAGCGCGTCATCGGCATGTTGAAATTGCGTAGCGCCAAAGGGGCTTTTGAAGTGGACCCTGAAATCTTAAATTTATTGGGGTGTTCAGCTGAAGATGTGGTTGGCGTGTTGAAGTCGCTCGGCTATGAGAAGCAAAAACCGATCAGCCAAGAAGAAGAGGCGCCGGTGCTTTTTGCCTACGAAAAGAAATCAAAGAAAAAGTCCAAGAAAAATCAGGGCCCAAATAAAAAAAAGCAACACGTGAAGAAAAAGCGGCCTGATACAGCCCCAGAAGACTCGCCCTTTGCCAAGCTCAAGGAACTCTCTCTTTCATGAGCGAGGCTTCGCCAAGCAAGGGGCTCCGGCTCGATAAATGGTTGTGGCAGGCACGCTTTATGAAAAGCCGCTCGCTGGCGACCAAATTCTGTCAGTCGAGTAAAGTGCGGCTCAATGGGGAGATTACCTCAAAGGCCCACCAGATGGTGCGGCCTGGTGATGTGCTGACCTTTCCCAAAGGACCTCATATCCGGGTTATAAAAATCTTGGGGCTCGGCACAAGACGGGGTCCTGCAACTGAAGCACAAATGCTCTATGAAGATCTCGCCCCGCCGGTCCACGTGAAGAAAGAAGACAGAGAGCCGGTTGCCAGTACGGGCAAACGGGAAATGGGAGCCGGCCGGCCGACCAAGACCGAGCGCCGGGCAATCGATAAGCTGATGGCGAAAGATGAGCAGTGGGACGACTAACGGAAAAATTCACATCCTCTAAAACGTTTCTTTTCCAAGGCTCCCGACCATGCTAGATAGCTCTCCATGATAAATCGAATTAAAGCATTATTTGCGGAGGCCCCGGCGAATGCCGGCGCGCCGGATAAGGATGAACTGCACGCTGCCGCTGCCGCTTTGTTGGTTGAGGCCGCCTGTATGGATGGTCATTTTGATGATGATGAACGCTCAAGCATTTTAAGCCAGCTGAAATCTCACTTCGATATCACCGAGGAAGAAAGTGCAACCCTGATTGCCGAGGCTGAGGAAGTCATCGAAGAATCCGGGCATCTCTATGCGTTTACCCGGGTGATAAAAGACCGCTACGAGCCGGAGCAACGTATCCAGATGATCGAAATGCTTTGGGAGGTCGCTTTTGCCGACGGCAATGTTGATCACTTCGAAGCCAATCTGATTAGCCGGATTGCCGGCTTGATTTATGTTAATGATCGTGATCGTGGAGATGCTAGAAAAAGAGTGATGGCAAGACTTGGCATAAGCTAAGCTTACGTGTAAGAAAGAGAGCGCCTGTTTGGCAGGCTAACAAAAATTATAGGGATTTAACGGAGACCAGCATGACCTATATCGTCACCGAGAATTGTATTAAATGTAAATATATGGATTGCGTCGAGGTTTGCCCCGTCGATTGCTTTTACGAGGGTGAAAATTTTTTGGTAATCAACCCCGATGAATGCATCGATTGTGGTGTGTGCGAACCGGAATGCCCAGCCGAAGCCATCTTGCCTGATACCGAGGATGGTTTGGATGATTGGCTCGAGATTAACACCCGCCTGTCAGCTTCCTGGCCCAATATCACGGTCAAAGGCGAGAGCCCGGCAGATGCCGATGAGTGGAAAGATAAAGAAGGCAAAAAAGCTGAATTGAGCGAAAGCCCAGGCGCAGGTAGCTAGGTCTTTATCACTCCATAAGTGATTGAATTATAAGGAATTTGGCCCGTATCTGCGGGCTATTTTTCTGCCGGACCTGTGGATAATACACATGTTAACAATTGGGTCTGTATTTATGCCCTAATTTGTGGTATACACTCGCTGCCGAACAGGTTTTTGACGTTAAGTTTCCAATCTGTGTCGGCTTTGTGTTTATGGGCCAAGCGAAGGTATGAATTCGTTTATGCTGGATAGTCTTGCGCCCAAAAATGTGAGATCAGGCATTTAGAGAAATTTACTCAGATAAGCACGCCCGGTGTGAAGCGAAAAGTAATAGCGGGTAAGGAGAGTTTTAGCGCTTATCTGAAAAGTGGAGAAATAGAGACTTATGGCAACAGCAAAAAGCAGCAAAACAGATAAAATCGCCTTTAAACCAGGCGACTTTGTGGTCTATCCGACCCATGGGGTTGGTCAAGTGAAAGGCATTGAGAAAGAAACCATTGCCGGAACAGTTTTAAAATTGGTGGTGGTTACCTTTGACAATGACCGGATGACTCTTCGGGTGCCGACCAATAAAATGGAAACTTCGGGCTTACGCAAAGTAAGCTCGCGTAAAATTATGGAAAATGCGGTGACGACTTTAAAAGGCCGCGCGCGTATTAAGCGGACCATGTGGAGCCGCCGAGCTCAAGAATATGAAGCCAAGATTAATTCCGGCGACCCTCAGTTGATTGCTGAAGTTGTCCGCGATCTGCATCGCAATGTCGGCCAACCTGACCAGTCTTTCAGTGAACGCCAGATTTATGAAGCGGCGCTTGAGCGCTTGGCGGGTGAATTTGCCGCCGTGGAGAGCATCGATAAGGAAAAAGCGACCGAGAAATTGGAAGCTGTCCTGCAAGCTGCTTAGAGACGGCGAAAAAAAATTAGTAAAAGGTGGTTGGATTTTTGTCCGACCGCCTTTTTTTATGGGTATAATCTAATATGTCTCGGTCTTATGTCATCGATAAAATTATCTCGGGCGGCCAAACCGGTGTTGATCGCGCGGCACTAGATGCAGCGCTGCGGCTGGGCATCGACTGCGCCGGCTGGTGCCCGCTCGGTCGCTGGGCCGAGGATGGCGAGATTGCCGCGCACTATCCCGTGCTGGAAACCGAAAGCCCGGATCCTGCCGAACGTACCAGCCTAAATGTATCTGAGAGTGATGGCACCTTGGTGTTGGGCGATGAGGGTCTTGATGACGGCTCGATGCTGACCGTGGAGCTTGCGCAAAAACTGGGCAAGTCCTGTCTGATTTTCGATTTTAAAGGCAAAGGTCATGTCAGCGACGTCCATGACTGGATCGTCAGGGACGAAATTAAAATCCTCAATGTCGCGGGTGGCCGCGAAAGCACCTCACCCGGCATCTATGAGCTTTCCATCGGCTTCCTCACCGAACTCTTCGGCAGCCTCAAAAGTTAACCTTTTCACTCGGAAATTATTTTTACCAGGCCACCGCGGCGGAGCGTATCAGAGGGGCTGAGGCCGTTGATGACGCGGAAGGTTTCTTCCTTAAAATCATTGACGCCCATGCGTCGGACAAAACTTCGAACGGTATCACCGGCGGTTACCGGCTTAACCAAAATCCGGCTCGGTTGGAGCTTTTGCGCTTCGGTAGAGGAAATGCTGCGCAGGCTGAAAGTTGTTTGACGCAAGCCTAGGGAAAGCCGGTCGGTCATATTGGGCGGCGTTAGAAAAGCAAAACGATAAATGCGCTTGGGGCTTTGACGAATGGCGATGAAGCGGAGATCAAAGGTGCCGTTTCGTTGCCGGGTGCGCATCGTCGCGGTCGCGCCTTCCATGCCGTTCACATTAAGTGGCTCAACTTGGCGAAAATTTCCCTTGCGACCCCAGACATTGGGAATGTAGCCGGTCATCGATCCACCATAGGGTTTGCCCGCCATATCAAATTGAATGATTGAGCTGCCGGGACCCTTGGCAATCACGGCGCGGGCAGAATTAAACAGCCGAAAGCCCTCCGGCACGTCAAAGCGAAAGCGCATTTCGGGATGGATAAACGTCCGGCCTTTTATAAAACCTTCTTTTGGATCATCGCCATAGAGCATGTTATGCAGCCGCTCCATATAATCGACCGCCCCAAAGCGCTGCCCGGTCCGCCCGTTTTTGGCATTAGCAATGGCGCGCTCAACCCGGTCGATGGTGCGGGGGTGGGTGGCAAACATGTCGCCTTGATCGACACTCGAGGGATCTTTCTTGTGGCGCTTGGCTTCAAGCTGGCTGTGGGAGCGTAGCTTGGCGAGGAAGCTTGCCATTGCTTGGGTGTTGTAATTGGTACGCGAGAGGTAGCGCACACCCAAACTATCGGCTTCAAATTCTTGGGCCCGGGAATAAGATTGCACGGCGGCCTGACCGGCAAAATTCGCCAGATCGCCTGCCGCCGAACCTAAAAGGATGCCGGCTAAAATAGAAACGCCGGTTGCGGCTATCGAGCTGCTGTAGCGCTGCGCTGTATGGCGGCCGGTAACATGGCCAATTTCATGGGCAATCACACCGGCCAGCTCGGCTTCATTGCTGGCCAAGGCCATGAGCCCACGGGTGACGTAGACATAGCCGCCCGGCAAAGCAAAGGCATTAATCTGCGGCGAGTTTAAAACCGTAAACGTCCATTTGATTTTAGGCAGCTCTGAGCGGGCAGCGAGCCCATTGCCGATGCCGTTCACATAATTGGTGACAGTATTGTCTTTATATGGCCCGCCAAATGATTTCAGAATTTTGGGATGTTCTTCGCGGCCGATTTTTATCTCGTCTTCGAGCGACATAAAGCCGGTAAAGCTTTGATCGCCGGTCGCCGGATTGACCGTGCAGCCGGAGAGGCCCGCGGTGATCAATATTACGAGTGCCGCGCTAATTATATTTTTCAAGTTTCTCAACATCTATTTATCCAACACTTCAATTTGTTCTGGATGCGTGGCATTAATCATAGGGCCATTAAAGGATTTGATCCAGCCACGAACCCTAACCCGCTTGCCTTTCAATCGGCTGACATCAAATGCTGCTTTTTTGAACAATCGCACGGCGCGGGCATTGAGCGAGACGGTAAAATCCGTTCGCCAATTTGGCCCAAAATTGATGAATATCCTTTTACGCACTTTCGCAACATCGAGAATTTTCGCCTCGACCAATTGAAATGAATTTTTGAATTGCGCTAATTCATCTTGCCGGCGGATGCGATAAAAGGGGTTTTGCCAGATGCCTTTTTTTCGGGCCCGCGCGATTTTCTCCTTTGCCAGCATTTCTGTCACGACTGCGCGGTTGTCGGGGAAGGAGTAGACCCGCGCCATACCATCGGCCAAAAGTCGGCCCTGCAGCCAGGTGCCGTCTAACAGATGAAGATGTGCGAGCAGGCGTCCATGACGGTCCATGCGCCTGCCGCCATAGGATAGCTGTACTTTCTTGTCGAGGCTGAGTTTCCGGAGCGCGGCTTTGGCTTCCTTTGCCAAGGGCCAGATTTTGAAATTCTTACGCCCCAAAGGGAGCTTCGGTGCCTGGATGCCGACCAGTCTAATTTGGTCTGAGATCATGTTGCCTTTGCCAATCGGGCGCGTGAGTTTCACCGTATCGCCATCAACTATCATAGCAATCTCGGCAATCTCTCCTTTGACCAGGCGGAGCTCCTCGGCACTGGCCGGTAGGGCAGAGGTGGGGGCTAACAGAAATGTCAGCGCTGAGACTAAGACAAAATTTTGACAGAAGATGCGCAACCGCCTAGACCTATTCCTATGGATGTATCCTCAACAACATATCAGCTTTATCCCGATATTGAAGCCTATGAAAAGGGTCTGCTTGATCTTGATGGGCATCATCAGATGTATTGGGAGGTGTCGGGCAATCCAGCCGGCCGGCCAGTGGTCTTTTTGCACGGCGGCCCAGGGGCAGGAGCTGGCCCTTCACATCGCCGTTTTTTTGATCCAGAACACTACAAAATCATCATCTTTGATCAGCGCGGCAGCGGGCGCTCGAAACCCTTTGCCGATATCACAGACAATACCACCCAGCATTTGGTTGCCGATATGGAAGTTCTCCGCCAGCATCTGGGTGTCGAGACCTGGCTGGTTTTTGGCGGCTCTTGGGGCTCCTCGCTGGCTTTGGCCTATGGCATTGCGCATCCAGAGCGCGTGACGGGCTTTATTTTGCGCGGGATATTTCTCTGTACGCAAAAAGAACTCGATTGGTTTTTAGATGGGATTAAAACCGTCTTTCCGGAAAATTGGCGAGAGTTTAGAGACTACCTGCCGGAAGAAGAGCAAGGCGATCTTCTGGCGGCCTATCATAAGCGCCTGATGGATCCCGATCGCCAAATTCACGAACCGGCGGCCCGGGTGTGGGCCCGGTTTGAAGGTGCGTGCTCAACCTTGCTGCCGAACCCCAGAAGTGTGGCCGGGCTCGATTCCGGGCGAGCGTCACTCGCTTTGGCGCGTATTGAGGCGCATTATTTTGTTAATGATCTCTATGTGCCGGATGACTATTTTCTCTCAAATCTAGTTAAAATCCAGCATATTCCAGCTATTGTCGTGCAGGGGCGTTACGACATGGTCTGCCCAATCGCGACGGCAGACAAACTGGTGCGAAATTGGCCGGACGCCGAGCTGGTTATTGTCCCGGATGCCGGCCATTCGGCGATGGAACCCGCTGTCCGATCTTCTTTGGTCGCTGCAACCGAGCGGTTTAAAGCAAAGGCTTAAGCCGGGCGATTTTTGGGATAAATTTGCCACACCCTTGGATAAGTCGTTCCAATAAAAGCGGTATTTTCTTGCATCCAACCGAATCAAACGTAAGATGCCCCCTAATTGAAAAATGAAATGATGAGATCCCGTGACCGGTATTTTGAAAAAATCGATTAAAAGCTTGGTGGCCGCGTTGGTGGCTTTGCCTTTATTGGCTGCTGCACCGTCGGTTCAGGCTGATGATGGCAAGAAAGACGATCCGGCTTTTCTGTCGATCGGTGCGGGCGCCTATGATTTCAATCGCAAAAAAGAAAAAGGCGCTGAATTTAGGGTGGAATACCGCTCTGATATTAAGCTCGGTATATTTAAGCCATTTCTTGCCGGCGCCTATACCACCACATCGCAGGGCTTCGTCGGTGCGGGCGTGTTGGTCGATCTGTTTCTCGGTCGTCGCTTTGTCGTAACGCCGTCATTTGCCCCGCATTATTATTGGGGCGGCAATTCCAAACTAGATCTCGGCCACGCCGTCGAGTTCCGCTCACAGCTCGAATTGGCCTATCGCTTTGATAACCGCTCGAGGCTGGGCGTCGCGATCTCGCATTATTCCAATGCCAGCCTGGCCGATCAAAATCCCGGCACCGAAACAGCAACCATCTATTTCTCGCTGCCCCTACAATAATCCCCGCCTTAGAATTTTTTTCAGCACTTCCCTAGTGATGGCCCGAATTGGCTATGCTATAAGCTAATCTTCATCTATCAGGCCCCGTAGCTCAGTAGGATAGAGCGACAGATTCCTAATCTGTAGGTCAGAGGTTCGAATCCTCTCGGGGTCACCAATCTTTTCAATGAGTTAAAGGCAAATAAGATCGCTCAAGTTTTTGGGTTTGTGTAATTTATGTGTAAACGTGTCATAAACTTTTTGGCCTGAAAGCCAGAATTTGTTCCTCATTTGTATTGGCTTCATCGAGCTTTTGAAGTGCTTCATCGACCTTTTCATCTCGCGCATGTGTATAGCGCCAAACCATTTCTTTGCTTTGGTGGCCAGAAAAAGCTTGAACAGTGCGATCACTGGCACCTGTCTCTGCAATATCTGTGATCGCTGTATGACGCATGGTATGAGGCGTCACTAATGCTGGATTAAGGCCTGCCGCTACAACAGCCCGCCGAAAAGGTGCTTTCATGCTTTGATAGTGACCGCTAGCACTGTTGGGATTAGGAAATATCCATCCTTCAGGGTCATTTGCCATTATTCTTTCGTGGTTGAGTATTCTGGCTAAAGTTGGGGTCATTGGTTGGTTACGCCAGCTTCCACCCTTCACCTGAACCCTAATTGTTTTTCGCTCATGATCAAATTGGTCAAATCGTAAAGATAGAATCTCGCTGTGCCGTAAGCTGGTGTTTAAACCCACTTGAATAAATAGCTGGATGAACGAGTTACTGTCATCCCCAGCGGCACCAAGTAAATCGCGTTTCTGGATATCGCTAAGAACATATTCGCGCTGATTGTCTTCTCGCACTAATTTTATCATTGTCGCGGGAGATTTAATTTTACCCCATTCAAAAAGCGAGTTTGTAATATGCCGGTAGGTGGCAAAAATACGGTTTGCTGTGGCCTGTGTTAGACCTTTGGCCAACAATTTTTTGCGCAAAGCTTTCAATGTGAACGTGCTAATCTTATCGATGGGCAATGACCCTAACTCAGGAACTAAATGCAGTCGAATATGCTGCTCTTTATTCGTTAAATTTGCCCCATCAATTTCTCGTTGCATGTTTAAATAAAGCTCAGCGCCAGCTTTAAAGGTTAGTTCAATTTTTCTACCGGCAGGCAAATTCAAGCGCCCAGTTCGAGCTTCGCTCCGCACTCTTGATATGAAATCTTCAGCCTGCGTCAATGTCGTGCCATCCGCTTTTGAGCCGATTACTCGGTGGATTCTCTGACCATCAACACTCACACCTACTTCGTATTTGATGTCGCCGTCTTTTGTGCAAACGGCAGTTATCCCGCGCTCGGTTATTTTCTCACCTATCTTTAGCTTTTTGATAGATGCCGAAGTAAGTTTCTGATAGCGCTTTGTCATAAATTAATCTTCCTGCTCTGTAACCTGAATTAAATTAGCCAGAAAATTATTCAGCTCATTCCATTCATTAGAGCTTTTTTTCGGCCGCTTAAAATCGAACGGCTTTATTTCTATATTGGTGAGATTTACCGTTTCATACATCAGCCACGTAGCCTTGGCCCACGAATCGGGATTCTGATCCCAATCCTTACCTGCTACCTCA
>Ga0233429_1001266_pt1 | contig 31781 bp, 27 predicted proteins | sample SI_118_April2016_3_FD_179879 | JGI IMG/M metagenome (GOLD analysis project Ga0233429, IMG submission 179879) | Seawater microbial communities from Saanich Inlet, British Columbia, Canada - SI_118_April2016_135_MG | ecosystem: Environmental > Aquatic > Marine > Inlet | place: Canada: British...
AGCCAATCGCTGAAGTTTTCAAATATATAATCAGTATCCTTCCTTAAAACTGCGGTATGGATTAATATTTCAATCACGATATTAGGCTTGTCTGCTGCCATGCTTTTTAGAGACACGCAACCCTGTAGCGGTGAAAAATCCAAAAGATATGGACAGTAAGATATTTCAAGTTTGGTGAGTTGAGTAAGATTTCCAAGACCGGCCACATCTGATAAAGATTCGCATGATTCCAAGTCAAGATTAGTTAGTTGAATAAGATTTCTCAAGCCATCTACATTTTGAAGGGACTTGCAATCGGACAGATTAAGATAGGTTAATTGAGTGACATTTCTCAAGCCATCTACATTTTGAAGAGATAAACAGTAGTAAAGATCAAGCTTGGTTAGTTGAATAAGATTTTCCAAGCCATCTACATTTTGAAGAGATAAGCAGTAGTAAAGATCAAGCTGGGTTAGTTGAATAAGATTTTCCAAGCCATCTACATTCTGAAGAGACCCGCAATTACGTAGTTTAAGCTCGTTAAGTTGAGTGACATTTCTCAAACCATCTACATTTTGAAGAGAATGGCAATAGGATAGATCAAGCTGGGTTAGTCGAGTGACATTTCTCAAGCCATCTACATTTTGAAGGGACTTGCAGTTGGACAGATTAAGGTCGGTTAATTGAGTGAGCTTTTCCAAGCTATCTACATTTTGGAGAGATTTGCAATAGGATAGATCAAGCTGGGTTAGTTGAATGAGATTTTCCAAGACATCTACATTTTGAAGAGAATCGCAATAGGATAGATCAAGCTGGGTTAGTTGAATGAGATTTTCCAAGACATCTACATTTTGAAGAGAATCGCAATAGGATAGATCAAGCTGGGTTAGTTGATTGAGATTTTCCAAGACATCTACATTTTGAAGAGACTGGCAGCGGCTCAGATCAAGCTCTGTAAGTTGAGTGATCTTTTTCAAGATATCTGCATTTTGAATAGATTTGCACCACGACAGATTAAGCTTGGTGAGTTGAGTGAGTCTTTCAAGGCAATCTACATTTTGAAGAGATTTGCAATAGGACAGATTAAGTTGGGTTAATTGAGTGAGATTTTCCAAGACATCTACATTTTGAAGAGACTGGCAGCGGCTCAGATCAAGCTCTGAAAGTTGAGTGAGCTTTTTCAAGCCATCGACATTTTGAAGGGACTTGCAATCGGACAGATTAAGTTGGGTAAGTTGAGTGAGTTTTTCCAGGACATCGACGTTTTGAAGGGACTTGCAGCGGCTCAGATCAAGCTCTGAAAGTTGAGTGAGCTTTATCAAGATATCTGCATTTTGAATAGATTTGCACCACGACAGATTAAGCTTGGTTAGTTGCGTGAGATTTATCAGGCTATCGACATTTTGGAGAGATTTGCACCAGGGCAGATTAAGTTTGACTAGTTGAGTGAGATTTTTCAGAGCATCTACATTTTGAAGAGACTTGCAATAGGATAAATCAAGCTTGGTTAGTCGAGTGACATTCCTCAAGCCATCCACATTTTGAAGAGATGAGCAAAAGGACAGATTAAGTTGGGTTAGTTGAGTAAGATTTTCCAAGCTATCTACATTTTGGAGAGCATAGCACGAAAACAGATCAAGCTTGGTGAGTTGAGTGAGATCTTTCAAGATATCTGCACTTTGAATAGATTTACATTTCCAAAGTGAAAGCTTATGCAATGATGGAAGATTGCTCAACCCGCTAAGTGAGATTAATTCAGAACAATCTTGAAACCATGCGATATTTGTGATAGGCATTTGCGGCAGCTTAGAGATATCATTTACCTGGTAGGCGAAGAGTGCCAGGATATCATTGGGTATGCTGCTTAAATCTGTTTTTTCATTAATGAGCGCAAAGATAATCACATCATTAAGTAGGCATTGCAGTTCACCACCCTGGCCTCTAGTCATTCTGAATAATGCCAGATCCAGATCAGTAAAGTCAATAGGAGTATAGAACTCAATTTGATTTCCCAATTCCCAATCAGATCTCTTTTTATCGATAACTTTTATTTTCAATAATACCGTAGAGCTATCCTCGTAAACCAATATTTGTTCTTTTTGTACATCAGTATTTGCTGTAAAGATTGGGTGCAAATCCCCATTATCAACCGCAATCGATATTTCAGCTCCATCATACAGATTTGAGAGCAATTCGATTGACTCTGCCAAATATTCAGGGTCCAGCTGGAATCGGATAGTCCTTGTCGCCATTGTTAGCCCTTCATTCCTTTATGATATTTTACCGCGTTTTGCCAGGGTTAATAAAATCCCGCGAAGGATTGCTTGACGATCTCCCCCATCCAAGCTTTGAAGTATTTCAGAACCCTCGCCTGTAAGTCGTCAGAACATTTGGGACTAATTTAGCTCAAACTTTATGACTACGCACTGAAAGTGCATAGGTTCGGACTATGACTTAAAGTCATTGTGCTATTCAAGTATGAATTTCTCATCCATACCTTGCTCTGGTTTTCGATTGTGCTTCAAATACTCATTTACTATCTCGTCTGTGATATTACCTGTACTCCAACATCCATATCCAATTGCCCAGAAATATTGACACCAATATCTTTTCCTCAGGTCTGGAAATTCTTGCTGCAATTTTATGGAACTCCTACTCTTCAATTTCTTTAAAATTTGGCTAAATGATTTTGATTGGAGATAATTTATGTGCATGTGGATGTGATCCTGAGAAACAACACCTTTCAATATCACTATATCCTCTGCTTCACTTATTTGTTTTAGAATCTCCCTACATCTCTTCTGAATATCGCCCTGTAATACCCTATATCGGTATTTAGTCGACCATACTATGTGTACTATCAAATCTGATACCGTATGAGCATACGCTCTTTGGGTGTCCATTTTTCAAAATAACATTTTTAGAAGCTGAAAGCGAGATGCACTTAAAGTGCATAGCTTAATCTCTCACTGAGACCAGTTAATTGTTTTAATAATCTCAGCGTTTGAATATTATTTGAGCATATACTGCACACGATAATCCACTCACACAGGTTACCGACTGTAACACAGCCACTTACAGAATCAGAAAATGGGACTGAAAATCCCCATGTCAAACACCCATCATAATGTCCAATGGTAATTGCAGATTAATGCATTAAAAAACCCGGCATTTGTAGTCGGCAACAATTCCTAATGATACCTTATTCAGCAGTGGCTACCGCTTCTTAGTAAATATGTGTATATGGAAAAGGAAAAACATTACTGCAGAGTGTTCCGGGGCTCTCAGTCTGAACACCCGGCGGGCCAAGCCGGGTGTCAAATGTTCCAACTCCCTACTCAGTAGGCACTACAACAGATGTTAATATCGGTGTATACATAAAACGTTATACAAAACAGGTGATATCGTACAATTAGAAGACTGAAAAAGGTCGAACTTTTAAATGTACCGTCCAAAACTTAAACAGAAAAAATCCTGAATAATCAATCGACCTTGTTTACAATATATATCCTAGAAAATGTTGCCCTGGTCAATTAGGTAAATCATTGTCATAATCTTTGCTGGTATTTTCCTCATCAATTGTGATAACTGGAGGAGGGTTAGTTATTTCTCGCCACCCCTGGAAATTAAGAAGATGAATTGAATTTGTATCATCATCGAATATGGCTGACTCTGCTTCAAATGTGACCTCTCTCGGGTCTTGGATATGGGTGAAAGCTAGAAGTCCTGCTCCTGCTAATAACGACAAATCATCAATGATTGTTTCTGATTTTAGTTCTTTATATACTTCCTGGCGTAATTGTTTTGACTCTTCCTCCATTTCAGGGGTGATACAGTCTCCCCTATTGATTAAATGGTAATATCCAACGAGTTTTAACAACTTCTCTCTCATTCCCTTCGTCATGGTATTCATTTGTCCCTAATGGTTTTCTGCTTTACGGAATGGTACAATTCTCCCTGTTTCTTTGGCTAAGCTAGGAAAATCATCCTGTAGTCTTGATAAATGAAATTGAGTGTAAATTTGGGTTGTTGAGATATTTGTATGCCCCATCAACTTCATAGTCAAAAATATATCTCGATCACGCAACCAGCTCATAAGGCCAAACGTATGCCTGAGCGAATGAAACTTCTTTCCCTCAACCTCTGCATCGCCACAGGCTTTCCAGAATGTCCGAGAATAGTGTTTCGCCGTCCACCCTAAGGTATGCATCTCCTGAATGATCTCAATATGATCCGATTTCAAAGGGATCTCACGGACCATACCATTCTTACCTCCTTCATCCCCTTGAATCACTAGGTATGATCCCTTTATTGCACCGAGGAAGGCTTCTGAGAGTCTCATTCCAGTCTCGACATACATCTGGAACACCTTTGCCATAAAGGGTGTCGTTTGCGCCTTTATAAGCTTCATATCATTCTCCGAGACATACACTGGCTGCTGCCGAGGGATCCGCAATGGCCGTAGCTTTGGAACACTTGCAATAACACCCTCATCTTTCAACCAACACAGAAAAGTATGTACTGCCCTCTCATTTTTCTTAACAGTATGCAGTGATAATTTCGCAGGGAAATAATCTCTAAGCTTCTCCAGATCTTTGCGGGATAGGTTTTCGATACGGAACTTCTTACCCAAAGCATTTACCAGATGTAGCTCTAGTGCTGTAGTATAAATCTCGAGAGTAGAGTATTTCAGATGCTGTCGTTTTGCCCAGTTCAGGTATTTCTCTATCATCTCGGCAAGTGTGATGGTCTTGACTGAATTTGGTTTGCCAGTCCTCCACCAGAACTCAACTTTTTTCCCCGAACGAATTAACTCTTTATTGGCTACAACTTCAAGCAGCCTCTCCTGAGCGATAGCCAGATCCGAAGTTCCTAGGGATTCCCATTTATATTTGGTTCTTCCATCAGAATCATCAACAGGCATGCGTACATTGTAGGTGTTTCTGAGTTTGGTTGGCTTTGCCATATCTTATCTTCTTTTGATTAAAATCATGGGTTGTTTCTAATCGTATATTTCATCAGTGCTTTGAAATATTTCTTTAGTCTCTCTCGAGCTATTTCAATGAGTCTTGTACTGAGACCAACCCATCTATACTCGATTCTTCCATCAGGAGTAATGGTTGAAACGAGGATGTAAAACGCGTGGCGTGATTCTGTTGATTTACGCATATACAATTGTTTCCTTTTCTCTTTATAAATTGCTTATTCATTTTAGAGGATTCAATTACTATTGGTGGTTATTAGTCTCATTGCGGATACAATAAAGTCATATCAAATTCATCAATTTGTAATTCTGGTTGTCGCAAAAGCTGCTCAACTTGCCCGGTTCCAAGCATCTTTTTTACTCTGTTGAATCTTGTAATGCTTTGCTGAAACCATTTTGAGTTATTTTCATACGAGATACACTTTCTTCCTGTAAGAAAGCATGTCAACGCAGTGCTCCCACTTCCAGAGAATGGATCTAATACACTGTCTCCAGGGTTTGAATAAGCCCTTATAATTTGAGATAATAGCTGCACGGGTTTCATCGTAGGGTGTCCGCTCTTTTCCCAGCCTCTCATTGCTGGCTTATTTGGGGCATAGATCACACTTTTAAGATGGCGCATTCCAGTCGCGTTTTCGTGTCTAGCACTCTTTGCTTGTCTTCTGGTTGAAACTGAACCTGATGTTCCCTTCCTTATATAGGGTTTACCTGGTGACACGCGGGGATTCCACGTACACTTATTCACTTTCAGATCCTTTCGCATATAGATGTGAATGAATTCATGTACTGGGATGGGTTTCAGGGAATTAGTCGGGATGTTGCCTGGCTTCGCCCATATTAGTTGATCGCGGACTGTGAATAAGGGACTCCAGAGATCATCAACGAGGTCGAGGTGCTCACGATCCCCAAAAATAATTGCATAGCCATTGGGTTCTAGCAATTCATCAACCATCTCCCCTAGCCTATTTATCGGTGGGAGATGATCCCACTGAACATCTGGATGGTTACTACTTGGCCCAAACTTCCCCCATGGCATATCCAACATGATCACGTTAAATGAATTATCTGCCAATCTATCTGCTTGCTGAAAAAAATTTGCATACTTCAGCTCAATCACAACATTCACCAACAAAAATACTATGTGCAGATACCAAAACCTTTGTTGACCCCTCTTCCACAAAATTTGTACGGATTAATGCACCAATATGAGCACTGATTTTATTTTCCGGCACATTATCAACTATTATTGAAATAGAATGATAAATAAGCTTCATGAAATACCATTGGTCAGTTTGTCTGAGCACGTTCCCAAGAATACTTGCATCCGTACTCGTGTTGGTAAATAGCTGCAAGAAGTCCTTATCAATTCTGGTGCATAACATTTGGATTATTGAAGATTGAATTGAGGCATATTTCATGTGATTCTCTGGATGTTGTCGCTGGTGGAAAAAAAGAATTCCATAAAGCCTATCAAACACAGTTAGTGTATTATTGATGGTGTCGGGTTCACCATTACCATCTACGATATATTTGCGTATAGTCTTACGAATATCGCTCGCATTCATGCCAATATCTAAATGCGGCCTGAATAAATCACATAATGCCAATAGCTGTTCTGGGTTCAACTTAATAGCTAAAATGTGGCTAAATTGTTCTCTTAGTATATCATCAATCCTTGGGTCAGGATTTATGGCTCTGATTATTATATCGTACTTCATGGTAGATCCTTCCTATTGTTAATTATTGCTTTAAAGACAGGCCTCCTGGCTGGGTGCTGCATGCCATTTTTCGATTATTTTGCTTGCACCTTTGCACCAGAAACAACTGTATCAAATTCCGAATACTGGTTTGCTAGCCATCTAAACGGGGTCAGTGGATCTAAAATCGCATCTGAAGGGCAGGTCTGTTGATTGATAATCTCCCATACTGCCCATTTCCTCTTGGACCTCAGGATTAGTTCAAGCTCAAATCCACCAGGTGCAGTGGTGAGAATATTTCGTTCATAGCTTGTTAGATCATGCTCTAATGATGCAACAACCCTAGATCTTAGGGCACGTGTATGGACTGCACTTTCCTCATCCAACTCGTCAAATCCCCAAAATAATACTGTCGAGATAATCTCCATTAACCCCTTAGAATCATTCTCACTTATTGCATTAAGTTTGGGGTCATTAACAATTTCTGATTCTATCCAAGCAGAAATGTCCTCCTCTGTTCCCCCGTAGGAGATACTGGATAATGCTGAGATATATAACTTGTGCAGCATTGTCTCTGGTATCTTATCTGATAGGTGTGTGGAAAACTCGCTGAAAGTGATGGCAATGGCGTCATTACCAAGAGTGTCAACCGCTGTATATTGGTGTATCATTTTTAACTCCTTAATTACTATTAATTATTCCGGTGTGGCGTTTATTGATTGATTTGATTATCATTCTTCCTCTGAGCTTGGACTATCTAATAATGCTATTTGAGCTCTTTGTGAGGCAGTTAACCTCGTTCCAAAACCTAATGTGTAAGCCGTCAGGAATTCCTGTCGGTACATTAGCTTACCGCCAGGCTTAAGCGCTCGCACCTTGCCTTCCCGGACGAGGCGATACAATGTGGATTGCCCAATCTCAAGATTTTCGGCTGCTAATTTGTGTGTTAGGATTTTTTTGTTTGACATTCTGGACCTCAATCTGGCTTGGATGAAAATTTCTCATCACGTTAATGTTACCAGATGGATATTAAAGGTGTCGTCACACTGCTAAACATGTGACTAGTCCAGAATACGGCATCGTTTTGTACTGTTTCAAATTGAGGTAGCAACTCTCTGTTGCATGGACATAACAGGAGTCGTCATATAAACTTTCATATGACTGAGCCTAGAACGCGACACTGTACAGTATTTTACTGTATCATCTCTCAATTTAAAGAGCGATTAAAGTTAATTGGAAATTTCGAAAGGCCAATGATCATTTTAGATTGATTATAATCAACATGGCTAGATGATGATACTCTGTCTTCGTATGCGCAGATAGCATTTGAGAATAACTCAAAAATCTTTGCTACCCTTTTTTCTCAAACCTTCCAAATTAACAACTTTAATAATACCATATTTATTCACGCGTGCAAGTCTGCCCCGTTTCCCAGCATATGTATATAAAGGAGGGAATAGATCAGCTTCGCTGAGAGTTGCATTTCTATTCTAATCAATATTAATCAAGACTTTAAGTAAAGTAAATCGGAGGTGTAAACATGAACACTGTAAATAGTGAAATTCAACAATCAATTAAAATCCCAATCCCATTCAGGGTAATTCGGAAGGATGATAATTTCCTTGTCGATGAGGGCTTTGGAACAGAGATGGTAGAGGTCATCAAGATTCAAGATGACTTGAGCTGTGATTGTTTCATCTCTCAAGTCGCTCCTGAATCAGAATGCGAACATATCCGAGCGGTAGAACAATATTTGCGACAAGATCAGCCGAAAATGTTGCTTACCCAAGCCGAAGCGGATATCTATCTGTCTCGTATTGCTATAATCGATTCTGAACTTGATTCAGACTGCGAATCTGCTACTGACCAAATGGAAAAGATCCAGCTCTGGCTAGAAGGAAGAAAGTTGAAGCTTGAAAAGAATCGAGCTTACTACACTTTCCAATTACATACTTGGATGGAGGCCAATGAGCATCGCAGCAAGCAGTTGGTACATGGCACACTAAAGCTTCGCAATCAGCCACTCCAAATCGAAGTTATCGATGAAATGAAGGTGCTGAAAGATAGCCGTTTCAAACGTATCATTCCCGAGAAGCTTGCAGTGGATAAAAAGGCTCTCAGAAAACACATCACAGATACTGGTGAAATAATATCTGGTGTTGATGTTAATGTCATTCCGCCAAAATTCTCATATCAACTCACACCGGGAGTCTTGAAATGAATTTCTCCAGAATAAGCGATAATGACGTCCTCGATGAATATGTAAAACGATTTACAATCCAAGCTGGTGAATCAATCCGATCTGCACGGGATGCAGCAAATCATTTCCGTGCCTTTTTCTCTGATGCAAGCAAGAGAGAAAAGTTTGTCGTCTGTTTCCTAAACAGTCAGCACCAGGTTCTTTCAACTGAGGTATTATTCGAAGGAAGCCTGGATACAAGCGCCGTCTACCCGAGAAGGATTCTTGAACGCCTTCTAGAACTCGGTAGTGGAGCGATACTGATAGCGCATAATCATCCAAGTGGAAGCACAACCCCTTCATCAAGTGATAGAGCAGTTACCAAAAAGCTGCAGACGGCCCTTGGTGCCATTGACGTCGATGTTCTAGACCATATAATAATCGGTGGTGCAGATTTCTTCTCTTTCGCAGATCATCATCTTCTCTAATCATGCAGAAAGGGTGAAAATAGCTGTCAGCTTTAAAATGGAAGTCCCAAGTCATCCATATTTAATAATATCGATATCCTAAGTTCAAATCTTGAACCCACAATCAGGTATTTAATCATAAATAAAACATAGCGAGGTAAAAATTGGAAACACAAGAATGTCCTATTGTTGTAGAACATCCAGATCAAGAAACAGATGTTGAAAATCATGTAATGCTGTTCAACCCAGATCCCGAAAAAGCTTACCAGGAGGCTCAGCGGTTAGTGAATGTTGTCTCAAGCCGCTGTACAGGTCCAGGCTACCTCTCAACCATAAATGGCAAGGTCTATCCTCGCATTGAGTGGTGGGCGAGTGTTTCAGCCAGCCTAGGGCTCTTCCCGAGGGTTATATACTCTAAACGCATTGAGCGTAACGAAGAGATCGCATATGAAGCAAAGGTGGAAGTTCATCGGAATGGTCTGATCATCTCCTCTGGAGAAGCAATGTGCAGCAATCGCGAGGCTCGATGGAGATCTGCGGACGAATATGCCATAAAGTCAATGGCGATTACAAGGGCTAGCGGAAAATCATATCGTATCCCTCTCAGCTTTCTGGCAGTGATGGCAGGATTAGAAGTGACGCCTGCAGAGGAAATACCGCAAGAGGAATCAGCCTCCAAAAAAGATTATTCAGAACAGCGCGCCACCGATAAGCAAATCGAGAAGTTGGGTAGCCTGGTAAATGATGATCGACTCACCTTTGATGAGCAAACTAAACTCCGTGGAGCTCTCATTAAGGGGCTGACGAAATCTAGAGCCTCAGAATTCATGACCTACTTATTTGGTGAGAGTGTTAGAAAAGGAGGAGAATGGATCCACATCAGTGAGGGAGTATTGAAAGGGAGATCTCCAACAAGAAAATAACGATTGAACTAAAAAGGGGTGACAAGCACCCCTTTTTTAGCCCTCCTGGATCCCGCGTAATCCAAATTCAACATCTTAGAGAGTTGATCTTCCCTTCACAATAAATCTTCTATCGTGATAAACCAATTAGGTCCTCTCTCATTCTTCATTTGAGTAATTGTGTTTGATAATTGGAGGTTTCCCTTATCAGAAAGATAGCTGATCGCATCCCTCGTAACCTGACCCTTCGTTGTTGGAAGTATCTTGATCATTCCGTCTTGATTTCTATCCTTTATTAAATTGCGCAAATCAATATTGGCCAGGCGATATCTCAACTCTTCCCCATATAATCTAAATGGGGCTAACGAAGTATTGTCCAGACCTAAAGTGCAGGATACAAGCCGATATAGATTCCACTTGGGGTGACTGAAGTATAACGATATCAACCGATCATTATCAGGCTCATTCATTAGTAATATTTTTGATTCATCACTGAGTGATCTGTTCAATAGTCCTACGAGTCTCTCCTTTAACCGAATCAAAGTACGATAAGCAACCGCATATTTATTTGATGTGTTAAATAGGGTTGTTAGAAAATATACGTTTTCTGGTAATAGAAATTTGCTGAGCGAATGTATTATTCTGCTGTGGTCGTTATCATCTGCGATGATAGAGGCATGTAAGATAGCCATCGCTTTAAAATCATGACGCATCAGTGCTAATTTTGCAATTGAGATACTTTTCTGATGCATAAATCCTTTCGATAACATCTGACTCGAATGCAGATACAAATTATTGCGATTATTTCTCGGATACATTATGCAATCCTCTTTTATTATCTTATTAGTTGATTGTGCCGTAATCATTATCCTAAACATTCACTTTTAAAGAATTTGTAAGAATGGTTTCAAGTGAGGGTTTTCTCAACAATGGCTGGGTCTTATCTCTGGATTGACCGAGCTGCTCGATTGTGCTAACATTCCTGGTCCTCACCCTTTTTGTTATCACACTTTTTCTATAACGATGTGGACTTTCACCTAAAAATGGGAACATTTCAATTGCTGTGCTATTGTATCGTTGGAGAAATCCATCTACCAAATCCGTACAATGCCTCAATCTTCTATCTCTCCTATCGTATCTACTGCCAATAAGTCTTATATTCAGTGTCTCACTCTGAAATATTTTAAATTGGTCTAAAAATGATCGGATCCATGGTATTGCATTCATGGATTTTCTGGGTTCAACGGCGATTGGAATTGATAGGGGTTCAAGTTGCGCCGCAAGTACAGAAAAATGACTCGGATATTCTTTCTGGATATACGAGAATTTAATATACTTTAATGTTACATTTTCATTTCTCAGAAACTTATGCCAGGTCAAGATTTCAGGAAGTAATTTGTGATTTAAGAAGCTTGGTAAATTATTTTGGTCAATAGCAGTATGCGTTTCAAGATAATGATATTCATTGATATATTGGGAATCATCAATTACTACCTGTGCAGTCATATCATATGTATCAATAAAGAATGTAAAATGAAATTTTTTATTTGACCACCTGAGACGTTGATTCATCTCAATACAGATAAATTCAGTTTGCGGTTTTTCAGCAAACTGATTCCTTTGATTATAACAATTCTGAAGATGTTGAAATTGTTTAGCAACTTTTGGGAGACTCGCAAGAGCATGTGGTGACTTAATATTGCCCCGAATAACCTTCCCTAATCTTATTCCCTTGCTCCCTAGACCTAACTGCTTAAGGATATTGTGTATCGTCGTCTTCGAAGTCTGCCTCCCAGTGTTTTCCCAAAACCACTGTAATCCCTTAGCCGGATGCCGCCAGGCAAGAAGAACTATTCTTCTCCACAGCTTCTGGTCAACCTTTTGTGGCGAATGGTGAGGCTTCGAAGACTTTTCAACATCGAATACACTCTCCCCCTCTTCCATATGCAGTTTCAACCATTTATCTACCGTGGGTCTGCTAACACCTAGAGCTACCGCAATTTTGGTCTTTCCAAGACCCTGATCATTCATTACAGCAATTTTCCTTCGGTCATATAATGATAATTTTGGCATAGCGATTCCCTCTCTAACTATCGTATTCTTATACTGTGATATACTTCGATTATTAATGATAAGTATGCGAGGCAGTGCAGGAAATCATCTGGCCCGGTCCCAGCGTGCTCGTACTTCAGCCGTTTCCAGTTGGGGTCATACTCAGCATAAACATTCAGAATGTCTGTGGCAAATGGCTGTATTACTGATCGCTTAGGGAACCGATACAGTCCCTTTTTTAAACGATTAAATACTAGGTCAAGGATGACGGTGCGCCCAAGTTTGTAACACTTTGCTTCACTATCCCATGAGAACTCAGTTCCAGAACTAGTATAGAGCATCTCGAAGACCCTGGCTGTTACCATTTCCTTGAGGCGCAAATTCTCCTTATGACCAATACCAAAGTCAGTCCCAATGACCTTTACACCGAGCGTATTACAAATTTGAGAAATCTCGGAGAGAACCGTACTGGGATTGTGGTACTGCGGTCCATGGAACCGTTTTGCATAGACGATTTCAATACGACTACCATGTAATCTCGCTAGAGTCAGAATTGTGAATGCTTGTCCCCCCTCCTGGGTGTTCCACGCCCAATCGATTCCTGCAAATAGAAGCTGGCTCTGGAACCCTGGATTTAGTTTAGAAGGATCGATAAACTCATAGTCCTCGCAACAAGCATAAACTTCCTCCTCGGTAATTGGGAGATTGCCAGCATCATACGGTAACCCCAGGACCTCTTGGTAGAATGAGCTCTCTGAGTAGGTTTCGAGTTTGTCAAGAACTCCATCATTGGCTGGTGTCCGCCATGTGCAGGTCGGCGTCATTAACCTACTGATCCGAAAACCGGCAAGCTTGGACTCAGGATTCATCGCAACCCATGTACCATTCTGCGCTTCCATATCTTTTCCGCACTTCAAACAAAAGAGAAAGGGCCTACTGATGTCAATATGCTCCATTCCCAAGGGAGGATTTATATGATCGCAGTGATTACAGGTTATCAACCATTCATACTGTTTTGTCTCGTAAAACTTTTGGCTCAATACATTTTTAGTTGATAGCGGTGTTCCTGCAAAAGCATATGCTGAGTTATGGGGAAATGACTGAGCACACTCAGTTACAATTGGGATATTATCTGATAGAATTGATTGGACTTCATCGAAATAGATTTTCCTTGCTGGAATACCTCTAGCGGAATCAGCATTCTGACCGATTGCACGAAATGCGAATGTTGTTCCATTGCTAAGGATTTTATCTCGGATATTATTAATACTTCCCGGTCCCAGGTAATCGTGCTCTAGTGAAGGATTTAAATCAAACTGTCGATTTATTTTACGATGTACAAATTCATCTGCCTGCCTCTGCTGGGCAGTAACATACAGCAAACTGTCATTGGCGTTTAGAATACCATCAGAGAGCATATCTTTTGACAATAAGGTTGATTTCTCTGCCTGCCTTGATGCTAGTAGAACGACGTATCGGTAGGAATAATTGTAAATGGTTTTCAGGTATTCTCTTCCTTTAAACAAGAACGGCATTCCAGCATCAGTCTTGAATAGTGATGAGATGAAATCTGAACGATTAATTATCATTCGAGAGGATTTTTGTTTTTTGGGTCTGGATAAAAATGAGGTATTCATAATTGCTTTACTCCAAGTATGGTGTTGTATTCAGATAAATATTGGCGCTTCATTCGGTAGTACGTCCGACGAGATTTATTGTTTTTCGCACAAGCAGAATTAATTGACCCAAGGTGTTTGGTATCAAAAAATAGTTTGATCGCAATTTCCCGCTTACTAAGAGTTGGGTCTACAATTGAAGGAGCGATAGTCCCTCCATTCCGCCACACAGAAATTACTTCCTGCATACATATTGGGCAGACTCTCTCGATTTGAATTGTTGATGACAGGCCGGAGACAATCCTTGTTTTGGAATGATCCCTTCCTGAATTTCCACAGAAGAACCAAGGTTTCCAATTCATGAAAGATTGAACAATGTGGTAGGTTTGTTTTTCATCCGCTTGAAAACTGGGATAACTCTTATTCCAAATACCCAAATGAGACTCTACATCGGATTTAAACTCTGGATGGCATACAGATACCAACTGATTCCCGTTAAAAAAGAAGTCCTCAGAACTGGGGTAGTAAAAAGGGGCTGAACAAATCCATCTCCGTCTCATGCTAACACTACAATGGGGGCACATCATACTGTAAGGAGTCCCATAAAAGGGAAAAAGGACAGTGATCTTGTCATCACAGAACGAACAATAATATTTTGCTAGTTTCATGGGATCCACAGGGATCTTCATTCGCGAAAATGCTGTGTAGAGGGTGGCTATACTAAAATCCAGACCGAAATGCTGCTTGATATCAACAAGAGTGATATTGCCAACATATCTACGATAGGAGGCAAGATCTTCAGATGTCGATCTTGAGACCGTGCGGACCTGATTATCAATATGGAGTCTGAAGCTCATTCTAATTTCTCGCTATTTTGACACAGTTTTCAAAAATTCAGGATTTTCTTGAGTAACTTTAATTTTTTCGGAAAGCTCCATTGATTTTGCCTGCCAACCCATATTTCTCAGGATCTGTGTGTCGCGTAACAATATTCTTGACCAGGATTCGGCTGCCTCAGAATCGGATAGTGATGTGGATTTATTTTTCTGAAGCACTGCTGCACAAAATCCTCTATATGCTTCATCTAGAATAATTTCCGGACTACAGTCCATCCCTAGCTCAATGGCAACCTTTAACCGGGATGTTTCACCAAACCCAAGGCGCAGATGCCTGGAGTATTTCGAGGAGAGCAGGGCATTTTTTTGTAAGATAATTTTTAAATTATTTTGATTCTCAATTTGCCAGCCATCTCTGGAGAATTGGTTCCAAAAAAAATAGAGGTATCCTTCAATCTCAGTCTTACTGAACTCCCTCACATAAGGCAAGGAACGCATTTCCTGAGCTATTTCAGCAGGAGTTGATGAGAGTAGGGAAAGGATTTCTACAAATTCCCTAATTTGAGGATCATACATTATTTCCAAGCTCCCAGGTAGAATATTCCTGAACCTTAGATCTAAAATTTTGGGAAACGGTTTTTTGCTGAGCCCCCAGGAGAATAGCTCTGCAGTGGGACCAATGAGAATACGCTCACTTTCCAACCGTACAAATTTTAAGGCTCCAGGCTTTAGTTTAGGGAATCGTTTGGATTTTGGCAATCTAGTGGATCCCTGATTTAACCAGAGACACCATTCAAAGAATTTTCGCGCAGGATGAATTTCCGATGTTTTGGGATTGGCCATGCAGGATCCTCCTCATAAGTATAAAACCATGATAATAGCCACCATGATTTTAAGACATTAAATATTTCTGTCCTGCACGCCTTAAGTTACTGTAACGTATACGCTTATCAAATCTCTATTTTTGCGAATTATTCCTAATAAAGGGGGGATACGATTCCCCCCCTCTAGTAACATCAGCTATTCTATGTGTGTAAACAATGTTGGTTTATTCTACAGGAATAAAACCACTTTTAATCCGGACAACAAATAATAAACGCACTTATTATCTTCTCATAAAGGGACCTTGTTTACACATATTTGATTTGAGGTCTAGTTTTTAGCAATACCGGTAACAGTATTGATTATTCACCATTACCTGGTTTACGATCCACCAGCCATTCAATGAATGCACCAAGGATGACCATGAAGGCCATCAACAGCGCTCGGAGTCGCTCGGAATTCATGCGGGGAGGCTTCCCGCTTGATGATGCTGAGTGATCATGTGATGCAGTTGTAGGTGCTTTTCCATTATTGTCCTGGGAGGTGAGCTTTTCAATGCCTCAGTAGCAGCATTGTAAAGACTCCACATTGATCTTCCTTTGAACTCATCATGGCTAGGCGTCAACCACTCTCTCTTCACTATAGGAACTTGGCGAGGTGTGATCACTCCGTGGCCGTAAAGAAGTCCCATTAGTTTATATGCCTCATCATTATCAAGATCAATTGCTTTCATTCTACCAGCATCCTCACGAACCTGATAGTAGGCAGAACGCGATTTCAGGATCGCAGTTATTGCTAGTTGTTCAAGATCCTGATTCACGTTCAAAGTATGTTTTCTCATGACTGTGATATCGCCAGCAAGGCACATATTATCACAAACGAAAACACTTGCCCCAACTGCGATAGCGGCAGACAGTGAGCGATCATAACTATTCCGGAATCCAATCGAAAGGCCGAGGTCTGTGTGACTGTTTTGAAATGTATGGACTCCAAACATTTGATCACCCGCTCGTGCTAGCCCAAATTGACTTTTAACATGAGTGAAGTTCGGAAGGATTGATGAAGCCATCCCTCTGAGCATATTGGCAAAGTCATAATGACCAACAGGCCGATATGTTTTGGTGGGCTCAGGAATTGTTATAGCCTTCAAATCTTCCAAGTTTGCGGATTCAGCTCCGCAATGCAGCAGTAATGACATAGTGAACTCCTTCTTTGGGTGTGATTGATGCAGCATTATTGATTTTTGCTGCTGTGATTCGAGGGAAATAGAGCTTATCTACCTCTATCAATCATATGCACTAAAAAGGGCTAGAATTGCATGTGGCCATACTTTTTGTTGAAATCAAAGCCCGGTAATCTCTATAGCCAGTTGTGCACTCTAGCCCAATATCATTTCCTTCTCTCTTTTTAATTTACCCTATCATTACAATCATTTTATTCTTACTATATATTATATATCTTTAGTTCTATCTGTATAGCTAGGGTTCTAGGAGCTATGGGGATGGGGAGAGACACTGTCAAAGTTAGGGAACATATTTAACGCACTAGAAAGAGGGCTTATCCTCTATATATTCTATAGTTTATAAATATTTTAACGAAATTATTATGAGAATTTTGAATCAGTGAATAAGCATCTTGATGAATCAGGTATAATCAAGCCCGTAGAAGAATTCAGGAGCTGGATAAAGGAGAAAGAGAAACGCTCTGACATTAAGCTCAAACGTGAAATTGAATCAGATATATTTGATAAAATGCGTTCAATCCTGTCAAGATATATCCAACGAAGCTCAGATAACCTTTTAATACTTCTCACAAGAAATCTTTTAGCAACAATCCCGGCCTTCAAGAAACAAGTAGATGGGTTTTATCCAGAGCTCATTGATACATTGCTGAATGAAACGAGACTACTTAAAAAAGAACAGAATGAGATCCTGGCTCTAGATGTAAATTATTTCATGACCTGGTATCATCTTATCCGCAAGCACAAATTAAAGACATATGAGGCATTTACTCTGTTGGCGTGTTTCTGGATAAAATGTGATGGGGACCGTGGTGCACAGCGTTATGAGATTGCCTTACTTACTGGGTATGATCAACGAAAGGCTGCAAAATCGCTTGAATTCCTCAAAGGGAAAAAGCTATTAGGGACAAAATATTCTGAGGTTGATGGCAAGCTTTATTACCACCTCCCTCAGAAATATTTTTATCCCAAAAAAAAGACACAGCCAAAAAAGCCGAAAAAGGCAGAGATCAATTTTGCGATTCGAGATAAATGGGAACTTAATTTCGTAAAACCTGAAAAAACATATTATACAGAAATTAACCCCCTAGATAGTATTGAGGATATTTGGTATATTGGGTATTCAGTTCCTCGATTTGATATGCAATTAAATCCTCTCATTCATCGAGCAGGGATGGGAATTGTCTATGTCAGTTCAAGAGTACTTTCAATGCAAGTCATCGCGGTCTCTATGCTAAGCAGATCTCAACTAAGAGAATGGCTATCGATTTGCTACCCCAGAAATGAAGCAAGAGTGCTCAACGATTTAAAATCTAGTGTACAAAAAACATACGATAATGCATTCAAACCAACTTTGTCATCGAATCAACATTTTGAGCAACTAGAAAATATTTTACCAATTCTCCAATACATCGGTAAGAGAGAGTTCATGTTGAATATCCCTCATCTCGAGGCTCTCATTGAAAAGGAAAGTGATACCATTATCAAAACATTGGCACAAAGGTTACGGAACAATGTGTTGAGATCGGGATCGCCATCAATTCAATTTCACCCGAGTCTTATTGGGAGGAGAACTCACAAAATCTATTTCAAAGATCCTAGCCCGCAAAACATACCTAAGAAAATACGATCAGCTTTTGTTGCGAAGCCAGGTTACATCTTTCTCATGATAGATATTGCTCAATTTGATTTGAACATCATCAAGGGATTAGCAAATCAAATGGCCAATGAGAAAGGAATGAAGCAAATCGAAAGCTTGTCATATGAAGAAATTGCTAATATTGCTAGTATCAGCCGTGAGAAAGCCAAAAACACGTTCTTGCGTTTTACTTATGGTGCCATAAAGAATTCAATTGTTAGGGGTGTTGGTCTCTCACAAGAGGAATATGCAAAGGTTGAGGATTACTTACTTGGTTTAGAATGTCTTGAAGATTTTAAAGATTCTCTCAGCCGTGAAGTTCATACGAATGGGGCAACACCACCTACGCCTCTGGGATGGGGAATAGCAATTCCTAAAATGAAAGCGAAACTCGGTTTAAGCTATTTGATCCAGGCAGTAGGAGCAGAAATTTTCAGAAAGTGGTTACTTCTTATCCATGAAGAAAACCTGAGCATCTTTCTAGTTAACCTCATTCAGGATGAAGCAGTTTTTGAAATACCAAAAGATCTAGATTCCCACGTATTTGTAGCTCAGGTATACAGGTTATTACAGGAAGCTACTCACTCTTTAGTTAAGGAAATTGATTTCACAATAGTGGCTAAAGTAAATGAGGTTTGGGATACAAAATCAGCCGTAACCATTCAACTCACTTCTTAATAGTTATATCGGCACCCTTCACAATTTTTTGAATTGCTTCACCAAATTTATCCTGCGCTTTTTCATAATCTCTAATTCGAGAACGTAAATTGCTAGCATCACTCGAATTGAACTTGTACAATGAACCACAGCGACGGCATTTGGCTTCTTTGCGGCTAAACATATCATAGTATGAAAGCTCAATATCCTTGCTACATTTTGGGCACGGTAATGTAGTTTTTTGTTTCTCTAACTGACTCATTCAGATCTCCTCTATATTATTTTGCTGTTCCTATCACATATTCAAATAGTCTATTGAAAAGCTTTTGTATTGATTTATCATCCACGGCTAATAACTCAGAGAGATCAATCATTGTGTCACCAAATCCTGTAAGACTCTCGGATTCAACTGCTTTAATGACTTTATCAATATCAATCGAATCCACAAATATCGGCGCTAAATACTCCTCAAGAGCTAGCTCATCTATTTGAATTCTGAAAATGAACGGGCTAGTTTTCAGGGTTACAAGACTACCAATTTGCTTTCGATTGTGTACGATGGTCACATATCGTTTCCCCGACATTCGATACTCAAATTTGCCACTCGTGATCCATTTTGATTTTTTAAATAGACCAACGATTTTTGAAAATTTATTCCCAACATCATTCGTCACCAGAAACTCAAAGAAAGTATCTGTAGGTTGTTTAAAGTCTGAAGTTGAAGCAAGTCTAGCAACTCTAAGAATATCATGTACGGGTGCGAGTTCCTTCTGGCTGATATGCCCATCATTGTCACTATCTAGAAGATCATAAAATAGATCAAAGTAAGCAGATACGTTACTTTTTAGCTGGTCTAGGTTTGGAGTTCTATCATAGAGTTTGTCAATGAATGGGATCTTATCAAGAAACTCCCAATCCTCTATGTTTTTTATCGTCGCTGGTGTGGGTGATTTTACAAAATAATTGAATATCTCAGGCCATGCGACCTGCATACAAAGTAAGGCATATAATATTTTTCTCTGAAGATCAGAATCCTTGGTCTTGCTGGATGAGTGTCTTCCTCTTATCAATCTAATAAGTTTTGAATAATTGATGATCCTCTTAATACTTCGAGGATTCCTACCCACCGTGCAAGAAGTGACCTCTTCATAGAATTCGACATCATGGTCTTTTACGGAAAAGTCAGTATTCACGAGTAGAGTTCTGATGTAATTACCTAAATCGTAGCTTGTAGAAGGCATTGTGAATGGGAGTTGTATAATTTTATCAAAAAATGACTTACCACTAATTTTTTGTAGATCTTGTCCTAATTTTTCAGCCATTCCTATTTGAACGATCTCATAGTCCACAGCCAATAAAAACACGCAATTTTCTACATCTAGAAAATTTTTGATCGACTCTAATAATTCCAAAGCCTTAATGGGTTTGACTCGGTCAAGATCATCAATAAAGAAGACCAATTTATCAAAATGGTTATTTTCTGTAACGAAGTTTACAAGCTCCTGAAAAGATTCTTTAAATTTGAGCATTACTGAGGATACATCCTGGTATTCCACCTGCGCTTCAGGTGAATCGTCATGAGCTTTGGCGTCTGATGCACTAACACCAAAGCCGAACGCACTAAAGCGAGCATGTTTTAGGACATTCCCAATTTTTCCAGCAACTTCTTTAAATTTATTTTCATTTTCATTAATATTGAATTGAGCCTTTATTTGATCAAGCAGACCTTTGATGACAGCTAGCCCTAGATATTCTTCCTGACCAAAAAGTGAATAGTGCCATGTGTTAAACCAGATTATACCGTATGGAGCATTTTGTGCACCTTCCAAATACGCCTTAATCATATTCAACATACTAGTTTTTCCGATACCCCAGTCACCTTGTAAACCAATTGTCATAGGAGTTTCACAGGTTTTTACAAACTCAGCCAGGGCTCTCGCATAGTCTTGTGTACCAAGATTATCTCTCTCCTCAATGTTTTTTTCTAATCCCTTATTACCTAATCTGGGATAAGTGATAGGCGTATCGTTAAAAATATTGTGGGTTTTGGAATTACTCATGCTGACTACCTACTTTCAGGATATTATTCATTGACATCTGTCTTTAGCAATTTGGACCTCAATAATTTTAGTTTAGCTAAATCTTTGGCTCACATAACTGGCAACCTCACTGATTGGCAACTCTGGTGAGGAGTTACCATTCCTCAAATAGAATTTTTCAGTCTTAACACCATTTTTATCAGACATCGTGGTATACAGAGGTTTATGCCATGACTTTATCTCTACGATGCAAATCTCTGTATCATCCACTATTGGGAAACTAACATTCAAACAGTCTGAAGAAAATTCTACACTATATGCACTATTTGTAAGATTTCTTAAATGTAGCTCAAATTCATCCTTAGTTCCATTTTTTAGTGATTTGTAATCATTTTCTAGTCCGATAATTTCCAGATCATCGCTTACCCCCATGATAAGGGTCCCGCCCTGAGCATTACTAAAAGCAGCAATTGTTTTTAATATTACTTCTTCTAACTTTTTGTTGACCATTCCAGTTTTCATGTCGTGACGAAGGGTGGTTTTAAATTCAACTAAACTATTCTCACCAGCCTTGATTAATTCATAAAGGTCTATTTTCATGTCCTCAGAAGACGTAATCGTAATATTTTCCAAATATTCGTTGAGCTCGCTTGCCAATAGCTTTCTTCTGGCATTTAGAAATTGCTCAAAATTCTCGAGTTTCCACAATGATGGATCTTCAGGAATCGATTGTAATTTTAGGCTGTTAGGAAATTTCTCCATAACCTCTGCTAGATACCCATCAGCATTTCGAGCTGATTTACTTCTGTTGGCAGTTGCGGTTAAAATTGCTCTATTAGTAATCTCCTGGGCATATTGATACTTTATCCTGTTGTTCATGCCATACCCATGATCCCTAAGCACAGAATAGGGGAAAATATGGTCCCATTCTAATTCATATTTCTTCCCCATATTTTTTCGAATATTGATGCCAGTACTAAAACAAATCGCATTTCGACTTTTAAAGTAGCATTTCATCAGTCCCCAAAGTGGATGTTGAATTCCAACGCCTTCAAACTCAGCCGGTGTGATCTCAAGATTACGCTCTAGTGCTATCAGATTAAGCATCTTGTCAAAGGGGTTCTTTTCGGTGTTAATTATTGAAAGATCTTTATCAAGTTTTTGTGGCAGCTGACTTATATACCTGTATCTAATCTGTGAATAGTAATACCATTTAACGATCTTTTTTATCCGTTGCTGACTTAGATTTTTTATCCCATTATTATGCGTAAATACAATAATCGGGACAAATGCATACACCGAATTGACCTCTTTAGTGTGGTCTATATAGGCTTGTGATCTCAGTATATTGAACACATAGTCAAGTGTCTCAGTGTCGAGGGCTTTCCAAACTTTTCGAATATTCTCATCGTTTGTACTATCGTGTAATTTTTCCATTTTTGAGCCAACATTATGTAGAATCCCTAACAGTACATAAATGATGAAATCAAGGTTAAAGACGAAACCACTTTGAGCAAGTTTTTTCAATTTTTCTTTAAATAATTCGCGTGCCTCCGGCCAATATCCAGAAATTTGAGCTAATGCCAGCTCAGCATCTGTCAGGTTAACACCTGCAGCATTAACAATATAAAATATGTCTATAGCCTCCTTCACGGTGGCTTCGGTGGGTATTATTTGCTCTTTGAATTCTCTTTCCTTTATACTGCGGATTGCCTGAAAATTATCCTCTAGCAAGTAGTTCAAATCACGCGAAATCCTCTCACCTTTAATTTCTTCAAGTTTTTCCACTACATTTCGCATTCTTACCTTGTCTTGGAAAATGTCGGTCAGATGGACCCAGAGAGGATTTTTCTCCATAACTGTCCGTTTATAGTATTCTAGTTCTAAAGTATCCACATTTACATATAGTGGTTTGATATCATGAATAATATCATCCTCTTTATAATATGGTGGAATCTTCCCTGTCATTAAAATATATAGAGTAGTAATGCGCTGCTGACCATCCAAGATCAGCTTAACAGAACCCTGTGTCGGACTATATTTATGGGGCCCTTTTAATTCTGGTGGATTATTCGTTTCCCAAGTAAGCATCGTGCCAGTTGGATAATCCTTTATGAGCGAGGATATCAGGTTTTTTGCATCTTTCCTTTTCCAGACGTATTCCCTCTGAAATGCTGGCACAAATAGCTGCTTCTCGTCAATTTTTATGAGAATTTGACTAATTTTCATTTTTACCCCTTTTTTGTAGAACCTTTTTTGCATGCTGATATTTAGCAACCCTTAGCATGTCTTTATCAGTAACCTCAGAAAGACGTGCGAGATTCATATTGTCCTCCATGTCAGCTAGCTTAACAGCTGTAGCCAATGGATTATGTGAAATTCGCTTTATAAACGAATCGTAATCCTCACCATCCTTCTTTGTCACGCATTCAATTGCTGAGATAACCTTCTCAGAGAAGCCTTCTTTTCTCAGATCGTTGAATGTGATAGGTGTATCTTCGACTATATCATGAAGGACAGCGACAATTCTCTCAATTTCTGTTTGCATGGTTAGCATTAAACGTAATGGATGTAAAATGTAAGGTTGCCCAGCTTTATCTACCTGGCCACTGTGGTACAGGACGGCAAGTTCAATCGCTCTTTCAAGATTTGCATTGTCGTTCATAACTTTCTACCACCACTCCATTCACAAGCACATCGGGAAAATGATCAATTTATTTATTCCCCCTCACTCAGTTTCCAATCTTTGTAGATTTGTCTTAATTTTTTTAATCGCTCTTTGCTAAAAGAAAGTGGCATTTCTTTCTCAATTTCTTCCTCTGACCAATCTTCGCTTTTTAATTTCTTTCTTATTGCTAGTTCCATCTCCGCTTGAACTGCTTCTGCCTGGTCTAACTCCTTGAAAGCTTTTGAGTTTTCAGCAATCACCACTTTTCGATACTCTTTTTCCTCTTTTGTGTCCGGCCTAGCAAGCGACTCTCCATATAAAACTTCGTGAAATATTCGATCCTTTGTTTGATCTGTCAATGTCATTTTAGCTGACTCCTATTTGCAATGCTACGCTATGCCGCCATCCCCTTCATAAACACTTCCACAAACGCTTCCATCTTGGCAATGATCCTTTGAGCTATATCGTGCGCCTGTAAAACGCTGGGTTGATTATCCAGGCATTTGAGTACATCTTGGGCTATAGGTGCGCTGTTGCTAAAGATATAAGTCTCAATCAGTGCCTTGAATTGATCCTGATTCAAATGTTCTTCTTCACAGAGCTTGCCTAGAGCCAAGACCTTCTGGTCATGCCAGTACTTCTCAAACTCGTCAGGAATGTCATCTACATCATGAATAAGGGGCAGATTCTCTTCAATGAACTTTTCGATCAACTCTCGTTTACTGCGGAGCTCTACCTCACCACCCAGTAAATCAATGATAGCCTGCTTTTGTTGTTCAGCTTCTGAGGCTTGTGCGTTCTTTAATCGTGCAAGGAGTTTGAGGATATAGGCAACATTGACTTCATCACGGTGAATGAGTTCTAGTTCAAAATCAATATCCTCCAGGATAGAGACTTTCTCTTTATGGTGATCGTGTTTGACTTTCTCATATAGATCAAGGTATTTGCTCTTATAATCCTCAAAGGCCTGAGAACTCATAGGTAGATCATCCCAGGAAAACTCTGTAAACGAACCCAGCACATTCTTAACACGCATCAGAGCCCGATATGCCTGCACAAAGGCAAGTTGATCATCTTCGCTGACCAAGTCATCTACACTCTGTACTGTGGGTGCTAGAGTCAGTAATTTGACAAATGCTTCGCTAAACTTGCGAACAATGGTCTCATACGGAGGTGTTAGAATGATTTCTTTGGCATCTTTGTTAGAGAATAGAGCGATTGCTTCATCTGTTGCAGCTTTGAGATTCCTGAAGCACAGGATATTACCCTGGGACTTCTGCTCATTGAGTATCCTGTTGGTTCTGGAAAAAGATTGGATCAATCCATGGTAACGCAGATTCTTATCCACATACATGGTATTTAGTCTGGCAGCATCAAAGCCAGTCTGAAACATATTGACCACCAGTAGGATGTCTAGACGATCCTTTTGATTAAAACCGCCTTTCTCCATGTCCTTGATGCGTTTGCTAATGTCTTTGAAGTAATTCTCAAACTGTTGCCCATCTCTAGTGGAGTAGCTGGTGCCGTACATTGTATTGTAATCGGATAGGAAACGATCTAGATCTTCACGATGCATAGATGTTGAGGTGGCAGGTTCTGCCCCTTCAGCTACCATGGGATAGTCCGCAGGAAGCATCCCACTAGCATCAGGATCTTCAGGGTTAGCTCCATAGGTAAAAATGGCAGCTATGCGTAGGTCGTGCTCCCCTGCCAGCTTCTTTTTCTCAAACAGATCATAGTATTGAATAAGATTGTCAATGTTACTGATAGCAAACATTGCTGCGAATTTTCGATTGTGGGTCTTCTGGTTGTGATATTGAAGGATATAGTCTACAATCTTTTCCTGTCGGCCTAGATCATCAAAGACCTCACGAGTGTCAATGTCCTCAACCTGAATATCAATAAAGGTATTGTTCTTCTGCCTATAGCGACCCACATATTCAATCCCAAACTTGAGTACGTTCTGATCTCGTATGGCATCTGTGATCACATACTTATGTAGGCATTTACCAAACAGATCAGCGGTGGTACGCTTCCCCATTTCATTCTTATAGGCATTGTCTGCAAAGATGGGAGTGCCTGTAAAGCCGAAGAGTTGAATGTTCTTAAAGAAGCCAGTAATACGCTTGTGAGTTTCTCCAAACTGACTTCTATGGCATTCATCAAATATGAAGATGATGCGTTTGTCAACGAGATGGGCTATGGCATTTGAATGATATTTCTTCTGGATGGCATTATTAAGCTTCTGGATGGTGGTTACTGTGAGCTTGGAGTCATCGCTGAGTTGTTTAACCAAAGATTTAGTATTGTTGGTCACGTCCACAGATTCAGGTTTAAAGCTGTTAAACTCCTTCATGGTCTGGTAATCAAGGTCTTTTCGATCAACTACGAAAACAACCTTGTGAACGTCTGGTAGGTCCATGACGATCTGACTGGCCTTGAATGAGGTGAGGGTCTTCCCAGAGCCTGTGGTGTGCCAGAAATAGCCATTACCGCTGTTATCTCGCACTTGATTGATCAATGCTTCAGTAGCATATACTTGATAAGGCCTCAGCACCATGAGGATTTTAAAGGTTTCGTTCAAAACAACATAATGGGCGATCATCTTCCATAAGTGGCTGGTATTGAGAAAGGTATCTGTAAAGGAAGTGAGGTCGTTGATGTTTCGATTATTTACATCAGCCCATGGAAATGTTTGCTGGAAGGACTGAAGACGATTGTTAGCGTAGTACTTGGTGTTGACCCCATTGGAGATGACAAATATCTGGACATAATTGAACAAGCCGCTATTTGTCCAATATGTATGGCGTTGATAACGGTTGACCTGGTTAAAGGCTTCCTTGATCTCGATACCACGGCGCTTGAGCTCGATCTGAACCAGGGGTAAGCCATTGACCATGAGGGTTACATCATAACGGTTCTTATAGTTCCCTTCCTGAGTGACCTGGTTCGTTACTTGAAAGAGATTGTTGGAGTAGTTCTCGCTATCATAGAAGGCGATATAGCAGCTTGTGTTGTCATCCCTGGTGAACTGAAAGCGGTCACGAAGGGTTTTGGCTTTCTCAAAGACATTGCCTTTGGCAAGATGGTTGAGGATGATGTCAAATTCACGGTCTGAGAAGGAGGTCTTGTTGAATGCACCAAGTTGTGTCCTAAGATTAGCCAGGACTGATGCTTCATCATGGACTTTAATGCAGACATAGTCCAACCCAACCAGTTGTTGTATCAGTTGTGCTTCTAATTCTGCTTCTGTCTGATTTACCATCTATCCCACCCAGGCTTCAACTTTTCACTTTTAACTTATAATTTCTATTCTTCTAAACGAACATCTGCTGAAGCAGTCCGTTTTTAAATCTTTCAGTCATGGATAGCATATCAGCAATAGATTGAATTTTACAGTCAATCTGACCAATCATTTTTGATATTTTCGACTGCTCTTCATTAATTGGGACCCCTAGTTTATCCTTTGAATAGTCCTTAAAATAAATGTGTGGAATTGTGCTACCCGAAATATATCGCTGAAAACGAATTTGTTGTAACACTCGAAATACAAACCCAAGACTATGATTCCCTTTCGCGTGTATAGTGTCCAATGTCCCTAAAACGGATGATTTAGGAGGGCACATAACGCACCTACCAACACCCGCCCCATCCTTGACGATGGCTATATATTCACCAGCTTGTTGATAATAATCAATATTCTGAATGTATCCAGCAGCTCCATACACAGGGTAATTACCACCTGTTCCTTTAATGGAGTTGGCCGAGATATTTGAAGATTCTTTATACGTTATGTCTCCTAATTTCTTCTCAACCCACTCAGGATAGTCATTCCCATTCTCATCTTTGAATCTGATCTCCTGGGAGAAGATTTTCTGCATCACCCCTTTTTTGTATTGCTCCAGTAGTTCCTTTTTGCGCTGGAGGAGCTGGATTTTCTTGTCCACAGCAGAGAGGAAGGCGGCGATCTTTTGTTGTTCGGGAACTGTGGGAATGCTAACCTTGAGTTCGTTAAATGTATTCTGACCAAGAGTTTTATTTCTCCCAGCACCTCCAGGGGAAGCTAACCCTAATAGATATTTACCTTTTTTCGTCAGGAATAACCTCCACAAAAACTCAATATCTAAATACTCCTCATTGGGTTTATACATAGGAAATCGATGCGAAGCTACCATGCCAATTTCTTGCTTAGAGGTAAGCGCTACTGCATGTTCCCAGGCAAAAACTATGTTCACGATAAACGTGTCACTTTTTACCCAAAATACTCTTTTGTTTCCAATAGCCAATCCCGAGACGAATGGTTTATAAAAAATACCACGACCATGGGAGCGGATACCAATTTGCTGATATTCTTTTGACTCATCAACCTTTACAGGATCCGAAATTCTATATGTTATTTCGTCAATTCTTCTCGGCTTCCAGATATCTTGGAAATGCGGAAAACGAATTTTTGGCATTTTGGTTTTGCTATTGGTTGAATTATTCAACAGGATTCACTATCCCAAGCTGCTTACAAAAATCTGAGATCTCGTTATCTGTTTTCTTCATATCAAGTTCCAGCTGTTTCAATTCTTTAGCCACCGCTTCCAGATCAACAAATTCTTCTTCCTCGAAAGTGTCCACATAGCGAGGTATGTTCAGATTGAAGTCGTTTTCCCTGACTTCATCCAGAGTTGCTACATAGCTGTATTTGTCCTCTGTAATATTCTCCCTATAGGTGTTCACAATCTTCTCAATATGTGCTGGATTCAATACATCCTGGTTTTTTGCCTTTTCAAAATGCTGTGATGCATCTATAAATAGTATATTGCCTTGGTGTTTTCGCTGCTTCTTTAACACAAGAATACAGGTAGGAATACTGGTGCCATAAAAGATGTTGGCTGGTAATCCAATCACGGCATCCAGATAGTTGCGGTCTTCAATCAGCACCTTGCGTATATGCCCTTCCGCACCACCTCTAAACAAAACGCCATGAGGTAATACACAGGCCATGGTACCATCATCACTGAGTTGGTGAACCATGTGCAAAACGAAGGCAAAGTCAGCCTTAGAGCCCGGTGCAAGCTTCCCATACGAGCCATAGCGGTCATCGCTCATGAATAAGGGGTTGGCACTCCAGTTAGCAGAAAACGGCGGATTGGCGACCACCGCTTCAAAACGCTTCTCCACATGTTGGGGACGTTCCAGTGTGTCTTCATTGCGAATATCAAACTTGCGGTAATGCACATTATGCATGATCATGTTCATACGGCATAGGTTAAAGGTAGTGGGGTTACTCTCTTGTCCATAGAAGCCACCTACATCATCGACCTCTTTTGCAACACGCAGAAGCAAAGAGCCAGAGCCACAAGTAGGATCATAGACACTCTTGAGCTTTGTCTTCCCTGTTGAGACAATCTTTGCCAGAATCATACTGACTTGCTGAGGGGTATAGAACTCTCCTGCCTTCTTGCCAGCACCGCTAGCAAACTGTCCAATGAGATACTCATAGGCATCACCAAGGACATCAGCTTCGGTATCTTCCAGCTTGAAATCAATATCATCGAGATGAGAGAGCACTTTAACGATCAAATCATTCTTGGCATTCTCGCCTTTACCCAGCTTGGAGCTGGTGAGGTCCAGGTCTTCAAAGAGGTTATCAAAGTCTTCTTCGCTCTCTGTTCCTCTGGTGGATTCAGAGATGTGAGTCAGCACTTTGGTGAGGTCATCTAATATGAACTTACTCTTACCATCGGAATTACCACGTCTTGCCATCTCAGAGAACAACTCAGAAGGTTTTAGGAAGTACCCCAGGGTATCTAGTGCCATCTGACGCACAGCATCCAGGTATTGCTGCCCCTTCTCGGTGTTCTCATCTATGGCTTTGTAGGTCATGCCATCAGGTTTCAGGATTTCATTGGCATAAGCGTGCATCTTGTTGCTGAGGTACTTGTAGAAGATGAATCCCAGGATATAGTCACGGAAGTCATCAGCACCCATCTTACCCCTCAGGGTATTGGCGATATTCCAGAGTTGTTGTTCGAGTTTTTGCTTTTCGGCGTTCATGATATCCTATCAATGATTTATAGTACTTAATTGGGGTGACAGTACAATGTTCTTATTTTAAATATGAATAGAGGTTAGAAAGAATAATTCCATTAGTTCCCCCGTATTCATGATCATTTCTAACAAAGTGTGGAAGATAGCAGAGTGAATGAATTGCACAATGAAAACTCCACTATCAGTCGAAAGAGCGTCTGAATATGACACCTAATTTTGGACTCCTGAAACACCCGAAAACTAGGTAAACAGGATCTCAATATTTTATAAATGGTGAGCAATTGCTTAAGAGTCAAATGGCTGTGTTACGTAAGTAGCTATGGGTCGGCGAGTTACAGGATAGTAAAATAGTCGGCATCCCAAATAATTGACTAAAAGCTATGAAAACTATGTCTGCATTAACCTTGTCACTTTTATAGTCCGAAACTATAATGTGACCAAATCTAACGGGGAATTAAATGCTAGCATTAAGATTATTTATTATCGGTATTGTGAGTTGCTTTTTTATCAGCTGTAGTTCCGAGACAAGCCAGGAGGAAAGGATCGCTAGTCAAATAGGTGTTGAAATTCCATCAGGGTTTGAAGTAATAGATGAAAATATTGAATATATTGGGGAATATGGACAGGACTATACATATGAGGTCACATTTCAATTCAATGAGAATGATTTCGTCCCACTAATTGACTCTATAGAACGTGCAATAATATCTAGTTCAAACTGGGGGAAATATCCTAACAAACCTGATGGAGAAATATTCTGGGAATATGCTAAAAAGTACAGATTAACGGGGTACTGGGTTAAGAACTCATCTGGATATGAGTTTTATGAACCCAGCTATAATGAATTACCAACATCATATGATCTCTTTGGGGAGACATGGCATGTTTCAGCTCATGTTAATACAGCTAATCGGACTCTAAATTTTGAGTACAGTAAAATATAATAGGTATGGGGAAATATGCGATCACATAAATTAAAGGTCTCAATAGAAGCCAGGGAAATGAGAATTACTATTTGGGTAGCTGCGTGCATTACTGTATTTCTGCTGATATACGGTTTACTGGAAAAGTGGGATATTATTGAATCCGTTATCTTCCTCTTACCTGGTGTAGCTACAATTTCAATTGGGTATCTTATTTGGGGTAAACGGCCCAAAAAAAGATCACTTGTAATTGCTTCTATTATTTCAATAGCATTAGTAATTTCGTATTCACTCTTATTGCTTATTATTCTAGTACTTTTTCAGGATTTTGGAAATATGGTTGAGCCAATCGAATTGATCGGGCAAGAAGCCATTGATGTTTTTCCTGAATGGATAATTCCGAATTTACTTGATGAAGACAGCATATATTTTAGCAACCAGTCTTGGGAAGAACCAATTACATTTATCGCTTATAATATTGACCCTGCGCACAGAGATTCTGTTATAAATGATTGGCTCGAAGTAGATCACTCTACTATCGACAAAATTGATTTTTCCTATCCCTCATACTACTGGGGGAGTCTTTTTGATAATCTTCAACAATATTGGAGTCCTGAAAAACTTGGAATGCCAGTAGCGTATGAATATTCAACAGACCCGCGTACTTATCGTAAAATAGCGATTTACGATTCACTCGGGACACGAATCTTATTATATAGTTGGTTCGAGTAAGTGATACGGAGCTTACCTATTTATCATGTGATCAGTCGAGGGACAGCAGAAATTCCCCATCGAACAAGAATACGTATACGCAAAAGCGTATACAATTTATGCATAACAGTGAGTAATGGTGATTAACTATGAGCACATCAGTGCACTTTTTGAAGGCATTTTAGGGTAAACAAAAAAGCCCTAGACAATAATATTATCAAGGACTTAAGTGGTGTAGCAGGGGGCGGATTTGAACCGCCGACACCCGGCTTATGAAGCCGATGCTCTAACCAACTGAGCTACCCTGCCCTCTTTTCATACCCTCTGCGGA
>Ga0233429_1001268_pt1 | contig 31769 bp, 30 predicted proteins | sample SI_118_April2016_3_FD_179879 | JGI IMG/M metagenome (GOLD analysis project Ga0233429, IMG submission 179879) | Seawater microbial communities from Saanich Inlet, British Columbia, Canada - SI_118_April2016_135_MG | ecosystem: Environmental > Aquatic > Marine > Inlet | place: Canada: British...
TTGATGGAACCCCGATAGGTCAGACCTCGGCTAGCAATGCTAAGTTTGGTGCTGTAACCATGACTTCCTCCTATAACTCAGGGAGTTCTACTCTATTAGGCTCCCTAGATGTTGGTGCTGTAAGTTACTCCAAACATAGCGGGATCAATGAGGATATGGTATGGGTTGTTAACAGCCTAGGGCCGTACATAGGAGGGGCAGTAGATGTCCTCACAGGCAGCGAGGGGGCTAGGGGGTATTTCGGCGGTAATGCAGAGGTGCGTGGGCCTTATTTTATAGACGCTGATGGAGGGGTGTATATGTCTCTGGGCGGGTATCGAAGTAGCAATGCTTCCATTCTCAAAACCGACCCAGGAGTGGAGAGGGCGTTTTTTGCAAGATTATGGCGAAGTACCCAGACCAACTACGGGTTTAATGTGGAAGATAGTGTTGGTGGGGTGGTACTTTCAGTATCCCCAATCACTTCAACGCTTAATACGCAGGCATTTTTGGTGTCAGGTTTCGCCATGTTTGGCGGTGATATATCGGTGTCAGGTGTCGCCACGTTTGGCGGTGATATATCGACAACCGACGCCGTTGATTCAGTGAGGCTAACCCTTAGCTCAACGGGATCAAACGCTATAATCAACTTAAACTCAGACACCAACACCGACAATAACCAATGGAGTATAACGGTCTCCGATACCTCTACAGACTATCTACGAATAGCCACAGGGACAGGTGAATTCAACGGTCACACCTTTTTATACAACGCCCTAGCCGTAGGAAGCTCAGACCCAGGAACCTACGCCCTACACGTTACGGGCGAAGGGTTTGCCACAGGCGGCTTTTCAAGTCCGTCTGATTCTCGATATAAAAATCGTATCGCCACTATTCCAAATGCACTTAGCAAGGTTCTCAGAATAAATGGGGTGCATTATGAGTGGTCAGCCACAACCCCCTACCCAGCTCTAAGGGGGAAGCGTGGAACTGGCTTTATAGCTCAAGAAGTTCAAGAAGTATTACCCGATGCTATAAAGGGTTCTCTCAGTGAAATGCTATCCGTGGATGTTGCGCCAGTTGTGGGGCTCCTTATTGAAGCACTAAAAGAAGAGCATAAAAGGGCTTTAAGCGCAGAGAAAAGTCTACGCAAGTCTATCAAAGAGAACCTAGGTCTTGCCATGCGTTCAGAGTCTAGGTTTGAGGCAATGATTAAGAACTTGTCTGCGAGGGTTAGAGCCATGGAGCAGGAAGAATGAAAATAGTAGTAATTGATGATAGTGAAAGCGACCAGCGGTTAGTCATAGAGTGCCTTGCTGAGATTCAAGAGGATTTTCCAGAATCCTACCCAGTCTTTTTTCAAGACGTAAAAGAGGCGTACGAAGAAATAAAACAAAACAAGGTCGCTCTCATAATTTGCGATATGAATCTTCCCCCCACGGGGCCGATGGCAGGTATAGAGTTGCTACAAAGAATCCGCAAAGAACTCAAGAGAGAGTACCCAATTATCCTCATGTCGGGTTGCAGAGATAGCTTGGATGCAGCGGCTAGAATGCGTGGAATGCGCCTCACCAAGTTTTGGAAAAAAGAAACCGATTACAGTAACCTAGCCAAACTAGCCTTGGAATTTTTGGCAGCCACGCGAGTTGAGACCAGGGTGAAAAACCTAGAGGACGAGATTTTGCAACTAAGGCAAGACCAGAGTGTTGGGTTTCAGAGGTTACAAGAGACGCTAGATGGCAACCACAAAGACGTGTCTCAGTTGATAAATTCAGATGACAGGGCATGGGCCAGACTCATTACCTCGCTCATACCAAAAAAAGCCACGAAATGGGCTAGGAATGTGACAGGGATGGAGCCCGTTGTTAATGTAAACGAAAGACCCTAAGAAATGTCGTATAGTTCGTCTGGAAATATAGGGGATGAGAGGGAAGATGTAATCCATCACGTTCCTGACGACCCGTTTTTAGAGGACGGCGAGGCTTTCTCCGAAGAAGATATAGACAAGATTTTCAATGAAGCCAATAAAAGGTATATCGACGTAACCCAATCCGACCACCACAACCGCGAGGAAATGTTGGACGATCTGAGATTTGTTAATGGAGACCAGTGGGACACCGAGGCTACGAGAATAAGGCAATTATCTGGCAGACCCACAATCACAGTTCCCTATATATCAACATTAGTTGACTCGATTGTCGGGGATTACAGGCAGAACAAGCCAGGATTAAAGGTAAGTCCGGTCGGCGGTGATGGTGATGAGAAGACCGCAAATATATTGCAAGGGTTGTTTCGTCATATCAACGAGCAGGGCGGCGGTGACGCTGCTAGAATGTGGGGGCTTGAGTGTAGCGTAAAATGCGGCCAAGGCTTCTACAGGCTTCATACCAAGTATTGCCGCCCCGATTCATTTCACCAAGATGTTTACTATAAAAAAATACTAAACCCCCTAAGTGTTTTTCCAGACCCACACGCAGACACCCCACTTGAAATGCGGTTTTGCTTTCTTACAGACGATATACCTAGGTCAGAATTCACGGAGTTATACCCTGATGCTGGGACAATTAGCGTAACCACGGCTACAGGTGACTTTGATCCAGGTTGGGAAAGTTCTGAGGACACTGTAAAGATTGCCGAGTATTGGTGGGTTGAGTACAGGAAAAAAACCATAGCCTTAATGGATAACGGCGCTGTTATGGACTTGAAGGATGTCCCAAAAGAAGAGCATTTCAGGGTTGAGAAAACCCGTGAGACCCATGAGCCTAAAGTGTTTATGGCAAAGATCACGGGGAAAGAGATAGTTGAGGGTCCACACGAATGGCCTGGGTCTTTTATTCCTGTGCTATGGGTCTATGGGAAAACCGAGATAATTGATAACACCCATTATAGGCGTGGCATAGTAAGGTTTTCCAAGGACTCACAAAGGGTTTTGAACTACGTTCGATCATCTACGGTGGAATGGTTACAGCAAGCGCCAAAGGTTCCTTATATAGGGACTCCTGAAATGTTTGAGGGCCACGAAGATGAGTGGGATACGAGTAATACACAGCCCAGGCAGAGGCTTACTTATAACAAACAGCCAGGAGGCGATAGGCCGTATAGGGAGGCTCCCCCACAGGTTCCTAGTGGCTTAGTACAAGAGGCAGAACAGGCAAGACGAGACATGCACACCACCTCTGGGGTATTTGAAGCATCCACAGGGCAAAGGTCAAACGAGGTCTCCGGTAAGGCGTTGAAGATGCGCCAACAGGAGATAAGCAATAACTCGTTTGCCTTCTTAGGGAATCTACATCAAACCATGATAGTCGAGGGTAGGATGCTCCTAGACATTATCCCTAAAATCTACGACACCCATAGGATTGTTAGAATCATCGACGAGTATGATAGGCCCACTACAGGGCAGGTCAACGTACCTGACGACTCACAAACCCCTGGTGACTCAGTAGACCAGGTATTAAACGACTTATCCATAGGTGATTATGACGTGACGATTTCAACGGGTCCAGCCTATGAAACTCTGCGCCAGGAATCGGTTGAACAGATGCTCGAATTCCTGCGCCATAATCCTGGGTTATCAAATATGTTCATGGACCTTATAGCGGGTGGATCGGATTGGCCTGGAGCCGACAAAATCCAAAAGCGACTAGAAACCCTATTGCCACCGAACATCCAGGCACTAGAGGGTTTAACCGACCCAGAAGCCCAGCCACCACCACCTGACCCAGCGCAACAAATGGAGATGCAAAAAGCCCAGATGGAAATACAGCTTCAAGAGCTTGAGGTTCAGAAAAAACAAATGGAGGTTCAAAAAGCCTCCGCACAAGTGGAAAAGGCTCAGGTAATGGATGAGCAGCAAGTCCAGAGGATTGCCGCTCAAACTGTCCTAGAGCTATTAAACAAAGCAAAACAAAGGAGCAAAGATGAGTAAGGTAAACGATCAGGAGCTAACGGAGGCACAGAGAGGGGCTATGAAGGCAGTCTACGGAGACGATGCTAATAAGCCCATACCTACCCCTGTTAAGGCCGATGACACAGGAACTACGGAGTCTACAGATGTTGCGGATGGAATAACCGATGAGGTTGTTGATACTTACGTGACTGAACCCCATTCATGGTCTGGGGATGATGGTAGTGAAAGCGTGTCAACCACCGAAGCCGTGGTGCCCACCGAAGGTGTAGCACCACAGGTTCAGTCTGAGGCGGTATCAGACAAAGCCCCCAGTGAGGAATCAACTGCGACCCCTGTCAAAAAGGGAGTTCAAAAAAGGTTCGACAAGCTTACAAAAAAGGTTCGTGGTTTAGAGAGGGATGCAGAAAACTTCAAAAGCGTTGTCCAACGTCAAGAAGCATTGATAGCGTCTCAGTCCGAAAAACTAAAGTCTATATCAGGGTCACGCCCAGAAGAAGGCGGGTTTAAGGATGAAGAGCAATACAACGAAGCAGTAAGCGATTGGCGAGTTAAAAAGCAGGTCGAGACATCGAGCCAAGAGGCCGAGAAGCAGAGACGGGCAGATATGGAGATTGAGGGTAAGAAATTGGCAGACGATAGAAAAGTCGCCTTGAGTCAGTTAATCGAAAAAAAGAAGTCTGAGGCTGTGGCCTCTCACCCTGATTTCGATAGGCTGGTATTAAACAACCCCAACATAGCTATCACCCCTGAAATGCTTGAGCCTATGGTGTTGTCAGATAATTTTGCTGAAATAGCCCGTTACTTAGGACAGAACACGGAATTAAGCCTGTCAATAGCTTCACTTTCCCCTGCACAAGCGGCGTTGGAGATAGCGAGAATTGACGGTCGCATTGATTATCAACTATCACAGCCCCCACCCAATCCCAAAACCCCCAAAGCACCGCCGCCTGTTAATACGGTACGTGGAGCTTCCTCGTCACGAAGTCATGGAGAGCCCGTGTCAGGCGAAGGACTAGCCAAGAAAATGGCTCAATGGGACAAAGAAAGCAGGGAAAAGAGGATAAGGGGCTTTTAATCCTGGAGGAATAACATGGCTGATGTAATTATTACGCCTAACATGGTGGCTGAGGCCATCGCAATCGACCTGTCCGCTCAATTAGTAGCCATGGGTCTTATCAACACACAATACACTAAGGAGTTCAAAAAGATTGGACAATCTGTGGATATTTTGGAACCTGTTAAAATGAAGGCTGTAAGTGGTGCCGTCATTGCAAGCATTCCAGACACGGTAGAGAAGAAGCAAACTCTAACCATTGACCAAAGGTTTAACACGTCTTGGGACCACTCGACTCAAGACCTTACGATGTCTATGAAGAATTACCGAGAGCGCTATGCAAAGCCAGCATCGATTGCCTTGGCCCACCAAGTCAATCAAACGGTATTGGGGCTGTATACGGACATCTATAATGTCATTGGGACACCTGGAACTACGCCATCGACTCTTGGTATTATCGGTGATGTTCAGCAGTTATTGAACGAGGAAAACGTTCCGCATGAGGACCGCTGCTTTGTTATGGGCCCAGCTATGAACAACAAGCTAACCACAGGGGATTTGAAGTCATACTTCAATCAATCCCTAGCTGAGGGTTTGGTTCGTAAGGGTCGGGTTGGTGAACTCCTCCAAATGGACTTCTTTATGGATCAACAAGTTAATAGCCACCTTACGGGTAGCTGTACCTACGCTGGGATCACGATCAACGATGGCTCTATAGCCGAGGGAGACACTTCGATGACGGTGGCTGGTGCTGGTGTGAGCAAAACCCTTAAAAAGGGTGATGTTTTCACGATTGCAGGTGTGAACGCAATCAACACTAGGTCGTATGTGAGTACGGGCGCATTGCGTAATTACACGCTGACTGCCGATGCTACTTCGGATGGTGCTGGTGCGGCTGTTCTCAACTTTAGCCCAGAGTTTAGAAGTGCTGCGGACACGTCTGGGAATGCCCCGTATGCGACTATTGATGCGCTCCCTGTCACCACGGCAGCATTGGTGTTCAAAACGGGTGGAGCCGACGAGACACACCCACAGAACCTAGCGTTTCATAAAGACGCTTTCATTATGGGCGTTGTGCCTTTAGAGGTTCCAGTGGGCGCAAGGTTTGGGGCACGTCAGAAGTTCCAGGATATTTCCGTCAGGATTATTGCAGATCACGACTTCATGTCAGATCAGCAGAGAGTCAGGGCAGATATTCAGTTTGGGGTTAAGACCTTACGACCAGAGTTAGCTTGTAGGCTGATTGGGTAATCGTTTGAGAATCAGGGTTGTCGGGGCGGCTGGTCTGTCCCGACTCCCACTAATTCTAGGAGAGGTTTAATGAGAAACAAACAATGGGTATACCATGAGAAGTTATGTCCCGCTGGAAAGATCGTTGAGAATGATAGCCCTATGACCAAGGGTAAGTTCGGGTGGGTAAATTCCCCAAAGGCTTTTTGGGAGAAATACCTTGAGTCCGTAGCCCCTGGACCTAAGCCATTACCAGAGCCAGAGCCAAAAGTGTCTGACGATGTGTCAGATATTGAGTTGGTTGAGGTCACGCCTATTAAGTCAAAGCCCACCCAAAGATCTAGGAAAAGGTCTATCTAATGACGGGCGAGGAGTTAATTCAATCGGCTATGGAGATAATTGGCGCTATTGCTATAGGGCAGTCTCCTACTGCAACGGAAAAGACGCGGATATTGGAGCGGCTTAATATGATGCTGTCTTCCCTTTATTCTGAGCAATACTTTGTTCCTAATGAGGAGGAGATGAGTTACGGGATTAGCACAGCGATAACCGCTCCCGTTTCAATCGGCCTTGATCCAGGTGGGTCGTCTGTTTATGGGGGCTCCCATATAGCGCAGGTTAGGCCGCTAGATTTAGGGCGTGCCAAGCTCCAAAGCACGGGTGGAGAGGAATACCCTTTGGACTTAGTGTCGTGGAAAGATTATGACGAGAGGTTCAGGCGAAAAGCAACGTCAGGACGACCTGCGTTTATCGCTTATAAACCAGGATGGTTGACGGGCTATATCGCTGTCTACCCACTGCCATCAGAATCTTATAATGTAAAACTATCGGTACTAAAATCCTTTGTATTTATCTCGGATACTACGGCAGAACTAGGTTATCCTACGGAATACATGGAGCCATTGATGTATTTGCTGGCGCTTAGAATCTCGACTATGTTTGGAAAGACCCCTGATAATGAGGTTAAGAAGCTAGCCAAGGACTTGAAGCATAATCTAAAACAAGTACAGTACGGCCCATCGAGTATAAGCCGATTCGATTCAGATTTTGGAGGGCGTTATCGTCGTGGGGGCATTGGAAGTTTTGAAGGCGGTTACTAATGCCGTCAGTGGTTATACCCTTTGTTGGCCCAGCTTACAAAGCTAGGGTATCTAACCTCAACGCCCAAGAGTGCATAAATTGGTATGTCCGTGGAGGTGGCCCAGAGGCTAAGTCACCTACCGTTTTATACCCTACGCCTGGGCTAACAGCTTTGGTCACATTAGCCGCCGCTTCAAAAGTGCGAGGGATGATGGCAGATGGTTCTATCATCTACGCTGTTTGTGGCACTAAGCTCTACACAATCACAACAGGAGGCGTGGCTACTGACAGGGGTACTATCCCAGGGTCTAGCCCTGTTTCGTTTGCGGAAAATGGGACGCAGGTATTCATGGCTAACGGGACATCTACGGGGTATCTGTATACCAAGTCCACCACGACGCTATCATCGGTTGGAGGCAGTTACCCAGGAGCCGACCAAGTTGTATTTCTGGACGGGTATTTTGTGGTATTCCAGTCGGCAACGCAAAAGATTTATGTTTCCACCCTTTACGATGGTGCAACCTGGGACTCCCTTGATTTTGCGAGTGCTGAGATAAACCCCGATAATGTGGTTGGTATAGCAGTAGATCAAAGAGAGTTGATGATATGTGGGAAGCGCTCTACAGAGTTTTGGTATAACACGGGTGGTGCGGATTACCCACTAGGCAGGATATCAGGTGGAATCACTGAGTATGGGTGTATTGCCAGATGGTCTATTGCTACCATAGCGGATGCAAAATTTTGGCTAACCAATTACAAGACGGTCGTAATGGCTCAACAATGGCAAGCGAAGAATATAGGAACTGATGCGCTTCACGAGGCTATTGCAGAATACTCGGTAGTATATGATGCTGAGGGGTTTACTTATGGTCAAGACGGCCACTACTTCTATGCTCTTACATTCCCAACCGAGGGGGTTACATGGGTATTCGACCTAACGACACAAGCATGGCACCAAAGAAAAAGCCCGTCTATAGGTCGCTTCCGAGCCTCGTTTGCTTGCGATCTGGACGGGGTTACGTATGTCGGGGATTACACGAATGGGAAGATTTACACGATGAGCCCAACGGTTTACACAGAGGACACGGCAACGGTCACAAGAACCCGAACGACACAGGTGATAGCCAATAAAAATGACAGAATAACCATGAATGATTTGATCGTTGATTTTGAAGAGGGAACCGACCCATCTGGAACAGCGGTAGCAAGTCTGTCATGGTCTGATGATGGCGGGCACACTTATAACACACCGATAGATCAAAGTTTGGGTGTTTCAGGTGCTTATTCCCAAAGGGTTGAATGGCGTGGGTTAGCACAATTCAGAGAGCGTATTTTTAAGCTAGAGGTTGTGGCTCCCATCAAGATTCACGTTCTTGGTGCCTATGCGGACGTAGACGGGGAGCTAGAGTGAGTCTAAAGCTAACCCCTTTCCCAACACGATCAAACCCAGGCGACCCAGCTTGGGAGCGGTGGTTTAATGAGTTGAAGAAACAGATAGATTTAGCGGCGAAAGATTTAGAGCTCCAGCAAATAGATAGTGTGTTTGGGGATTCAGGGGCGTTATCTAAAACGTCTATGCGCTCTGAGGATATTGAAAGGCTGATAGGGATAGGATTATGGCAGTAAAGATACGACAATTAGTGGCTCCCTCGTTGGTTCCAAACACCAATCAAACATTCTACACCTGTCCAGCTAATACCAAGGCAGTGTTTAGGGCTTTATCTTTGCATAATAGCTCGGCGGGGAATGTTACTATCGAGGTGTGGGTGGTTCCTACGGGTCAGAGTGCGGCTAATGGTTACAAGATTGCGAAGGTTACGCTAGCAGCAAACATAAGTCAGCGATTGACGGAGGTTGAGGGGCTAGTATTAGCGGAGGGGGATATGTTGCAAACCCTTGGTAGCGTTAATGGGGCAAGTTCAATCATCGGCGGCGGCGTGGAGGTAACATAATGGGCTGGTTTTCAGGGGTAGTATCATTGTTGTTGGGGAATAAAGCATCTAAGGCACAGGCTAGGGCGACCACTGAGGCGGCGGCTGGTTCAGCGGCGGCTCAACGCTATGCTGCGGACAAGCAGTTTGAATCTACAGAAGCATCTAATACTCTTCTCAAAGAGCAGTTTGACCTACAGCTAAAGGAATTGCGTCACCAATATGATAGGGGGCAATCTCTTTTAATGCCTTACGCTGAGTCAGGGGCGCACGCTTTATCTGTTCTAAGTCAAAAGATTTTAGCAGGACCAAATATGAACGACCCTAGAATGAGGGATTGGGCGTTCATTCCAGATGTTCAAAAACGTGAGACCCCTCCAGGTGTAATGAGCCAACAGGGGACGCCCGATAGCCGTTTTGAGGGTTTTGGTCCACAGGGTAGGAATAGAGACACCCTTGGTCTTCCAGAGCGTGAGCAAGCCTTTGAGCCTGGATTTATAAGAACCCCTGGGGTCACGGTTGACTCAACTGGAAAGATTTTCACAGAACACCCAACTACAGGGGTTAAGTCTGAGATAACCGAGGATGCCTACATAGATCATAATGGTTATTTAGCCATGAAGACTGAGGAACACGGGTGGATAAATGGGTTAGCTGGCAGGGTTATGGTGAGAACTGACGGTCAGATAGAAATGCTACGTCCCACTAATGTAGATCAAGCTGAGTGGGCTCAGAATTTGGCTGACTCATCTAACGATCCAGAGGTGTTTTGGGAAAGCTGGAGACGTGAATCCAGCGGTCTAGGTGCAATAGACCCAACCGAATTAGAAGGGCTTTCGGAAGAAGAGATACAAGGGGTTTACCAGGGAACACATGGTTTTGGTGCTGGTCCAGACGGGAAACCTATAAGCTGGGTTAAAAATGCGCCATCAACAGGGCAAGTATCACAACTGACGCTTGGCTCGGAGCAGCAAGTAGGGGGCGCATCTAAATCATTGGGACAACTCCAGACTACCAATAGCCTAGTGGACACCACTCAACCAGCCGAGCAACCCATTACAGTGCCGGAGGTGGAACAGGGTTTTTTACAGGAAAGAAACGCACTACGGACAGTATCGAGGATTCCAGGATTTCCAGGCGCTAATGAAGGGCAAGATGTTGGCACTCAGGGGCTAAGCCCTAGCAATGTCCCTTTCCCAAATCCGAATCAACAGCCCAACGAGCTTACCAAGAGTTCTGGCGAACCCCCTCCTGTGACCGGAAATGCAGTAAGAGAGGATAGGGAGGTTGTGCCATTTAACGACATTATGGATAAGCCTTCTATCCCCCTAGGGGTTGGGAACGTGTCTTGGCTTTCGAGTCAAGGTGGAGGGTCAACTAGGACCATCAATGGGGAAGAGCCAAGAGTTGCAGCAGATAGCGTAAAAATGGCCACAATAGACGCGACAGAAGACCCTATAAAGTGGATAGCTCACTACACTAGGAACAATAAGCTCGATGAGTTGTTTGAAGAGTCCAGAGGGGATCAAGTTAGGTCGAGCAACACAATCCGTAGTCTCGGGGGGGAGGAGTTTACATATAGGGGTATTGGTGACATAGGCAGGTCTAAAATAACCTCAGACGTTCTCATTGAGGAAGGGCTAGGAACTGGCTCAAGCGGAATAACTTTTAAGGCGTGGATGCCTTATGGTGAAGAGGGTTTCACCCCACCAGAGAACATGCGTAATCGTAGAGATATGTACCACGAACCCGCACCCCCATTACAGGGGTTTATGAGAACTGACTCGCAGGGGCATAGTATACGTGTAACAGACTCTGAGGCACAGGAGATTCCGCAATACATTATGGACAGCTATAATGAATATGTGGCTACCGCTACTGCGGACGGGAGAACGCCAGGAGAGCTCAAAGACTTCGGGCCACTGCGTGCTTATATAGATGAGTATACATTTACCCATGGGGATATCCCGCAAGAGTTGACAAGTCCAGAGGAGCGCAAGGCACAAGCTGGTAGGTGGTATTACCAGTCAGACAATGCCACGGCCAAGGATTTGCTAGAAGCGTCAGGTAAGCTAGAGGAGTACACGTCTCTATTGCAATCAGGGGGTGGGGATGAGGCTATAGCTCTTCTACAGTCGTCCATCAGTAGTATTAGTGGGAATCCAGATAGTGACTTTACCCCTGGAGCTAATTATTCAAGCGGGTCTAGTGGGTTGTCGTTAGAGCTTCAAGGGGTATTTAGTGGTTCTAGTAAAAGGGTGTATGACAATATATTTATGGGTAGAGGTCTACCACCTCAAGAAGTGTTTCAGGTAGAGAAATTCTTTGGCGAGTTTATGAACGAGGCGGGTTCCCCATTAGAAAAAACAACTCGAAGTTTATCAGAAGAAACCCTAAGAAACCCAATAGTTAGCGAGTTTGTAAACAGGGAGAGCCACGGTGGTAAAAACCGTGAAGCCCTTGAAGATGAGTTGGGTGGTGCGCTTCAAAGTGCATTCATGGACTCACTAAAGAATGGTGGATCTGAAAACGCTAGTGCATTTTCTGATTTCGCACATCGAAACCCACGATTTTACAATAAGACTTCGACAGAAAAGTTATTTGTAGCGCAAGGCGTAGGTGACGGCACTCTTCCACCAACGGAGAGCATAAGCGACTTCGCACATAACAACAATTCAAAGCTCACCACGGATTTCACGAGACAAGCCCTATTTGAAGAGACCTGGGATGATGTTCGACTTCTTTCAGAAGCTGTCAGAAGTACAAGCGGTAGGGCTAGGCTGGAAACCTCTGGTGAGTTACAACAAGCAATATCAGATATTGACACCTACCGCAAGACCTACGACAATGAAATGACCAATGATGTTGATGCAGACCAACAGTTTAGGGGTCTACTTGGTTTAGACCCATGGACATCGGCTCCCGTATCCAAAGACGATATAGGTGGTTGGCTGAGTTCTAATATAGATACGTTCCTTGAGGAATCTGAATTAGACTCTCTCAAGGATAGGATGTTCGAGACCTACTCCAGTATAGAAAGCGGGGCAAAGTCACAAAGGCTAGACGATGCTGTATTGCAGATTATAGAGCCCTTGTCGGCGGTATTAGAGAGACCCGCCTATGACGCACTCTTTGAAAACTTAAAAGAGTTTGGCGTATCACAAACTACAAGAGCAGAGACGGATTTTATTAATACGTTTACGGGTGACGAGGGTAACGGAGTCGTTGACCCTGGGCTTTGGTCTGATAAGGAGACGGGTCTTAGAGCTCAATTTGAGAGTAATTATCCCAATCCAACCGCTAATGACCAAAATAGGTTCGACCAATTACTTAATACGGAACGGAATAAGCACGAAGCAGCGTCAAGGCAATTCAGCATAAACCAGTACAGAGAAGAACAGGGGCTCCCCCCTGAATCTACGGGGGTTGGTGGAGTTGGAACGGGGGCGACGGGAAACGCCTTAGCGACAGACCCATCCCAAGGCAGGATGGATCAATTCGCTTATGAACGAAGCCCTGGTGAAACCATAGATGAGCGATTAGGCGATTACACGCCTACCACCGACCTATCTAGTGATCCTAGAATGGCTGAATATCAACAGTTAGTTGATTACGACACCGACCCACGGCTACAGCAACGCGAGTACATGACTGATAAGGGCGACCCTAGGATAGGCAATTACGACCCTATAACAGATATTCGCGCGGATGCTAGGGTTAGTCAGGGGTTTGATCTACAAAACGCCTTAAACCCGTCACAAGACGCTAGACTTCAAGACTTTGACTATGAGAAAAGCCCTGGGTATCAATTCAGGTTGGATGAGGCTGAGAAGGCTATGCAACGTGGGGCGGCGGCCAAGACAGGAGCGTTGTCGGGTGCGGCTCAAAAAGACCTTGCTCGCTATTCCCAAGACTACGCTTACAAAGACTTCGATCAAGAACGTGGGGCGCATGACAGGCGTAGGCAAGAGGCTATCTCACAGGCTTTACAACAGGCCCAAGAATATGATCGGCGTAGATTACAAGCTTTGCAAGAGAACCGCTATGATGAAGCAGAGTTTTACGCTAGACGAAAAGAGGCTGTAGACGATAGATTGAGAGAGGAAACCCAAGAAAGTACGCTGAGGGATGCGGCTATCTCAGAACGCGCTAAGGACGAGGGTAGGCACTATGACCAACGTGGTCAAGCACTAAACGAAGAAAGGGCAGATCAAGCCGAGTACGACTCAAGGCGTGGACAATTCTTTAGTGAGTATTACGGACAGCAAGCCAATTCAGACAGGCGTAGGCGTGAGTTCTTGACCGAATACTACCATCAGAAAGAGGATTCTACAAAAGAGCGTCAGAACGCCTTGAACGAATACTACGCTAGTTTAGAGCCCGTGCAATCCCTAGCCCAAACAGGACAGCAGACATCAACTAGGCTAGGTGCTAGTGGTTCCCAATTTGCAAACCAGCTAGGGGATGCAGGGGCTACCTATGCTCAAGGTGCAGGTAGAAACACTCAAGCTGGCGCGGATGCACTTGGCAGGGGGGCTATTCAAGCTCAAGATGCTTTGAATACGGGCATAATAGGTGCGGCTAATGCTAGGGCTCAATTTTACAATAACGTGGGATCAACGCTAGGTCAGTTGGACCAACAACAGCAAAACCAAGGGCTTATCAACGCCCTGAACAAAAAGAGGTAGTCATGGTATCACCAATGCCTGGAATGCGACCGTTGAAAGACATAGAGAGGTTTAAGCCCATTGACTTACACCCCGAACAAGGGCTTAGAAACGCATTGACGCTGAATAAGATTGAACGCCGTGACCGCTTAGACCAGCAGAAGCAACAGCAGCAGCAGAAGCAAAACGCCATGGCCGACACAAAACTAGGCATGGATAAAGAGCGGATGGGGATGTCACGCGAAAAGCTTGGTATGGCACAAGAGCGTCAAAACATGCTCAAAGAAGAGCAGGGAATTAAACTAGGCATGGATAAAGAGCGGATGGGGATGTCACGCGAAAAGCTTGGTATGGCACAAGAGCGTCAAAACATGCTCAAAGAAGAGCAGGGAATTAAACTAGGTAGCTTAAAAAGAAAGCGGAAGGGTGAGGAGAAGTTTCAAAACGCATTGGTCAAGGGTGCCGGACAAGGCATTGGCTATGATGAGGATAGTGTTTCGAAATGGTCTAATCTGTTCTTGTCCCAAGGCGTGGACCCAGACCTTATGAAAAAATTTAATCAGGGGATGAAGGGTGTCAAAAGCCAAAAGCAGTTGCAGGACTTGAGGTTAGATGAGAGGGCTAAAGAACTAGGCGATAAGGTGGTTACGTTTGCCACGCAGTTGATGTCGATTCCAAAAGACGATAAGGACTCAACAGACCGCCTTCTTGATGCCTACTCACCACTCATAACTGAACACCTGCTAAAACCTGGACAATTCATGCCTGACGAGAATAGAAAAGAGTTCTTAATTACATTGGCGGGGCAAAAGTTTTCCAATGTGAAAGAGCTTCGTAAGGTCTTGGGAGATCGACTTAACAACGGACAAGACCCTGAGCTAAAAAGGGCGAAGCGTCAGGGTGAGCTTGATTTATCTGCAACACGTAGCCTAACCCTTGAAAATAGAATAAAAGAACCCATTCGAAAGAGGGCGAAACAGGAGTTAGCTAGGGGTGCCCTGGTTTTATTGGAAAGGCGGGGTATTGTGAAGGCCGACCGTGAGAGGCAGGGGCTTAGCAGGGAAGACCTTGAGAATGGGCTACTGCAAATCCAGGAGGAGGTATTCGCCACAATCGAGGTGGATAAGACTACGGGTATAGGTAAATGGGTTGGTAGATTCAAGCGCAATGGTAAACCCGTCATGCCATCGGTAGTAGAATTGTTTGGCTATTACCTTGAGTCGGAGTCACTAAAAGAGGTAACGAGAGAGGTCCCTGGGAAATGGTGGGGGGTCAATGTGGAGGTCGTCAAAAAAAAGCAGATGGAGACCTTGAGAGGATTTAGAAGATATATCAGAAGTGGTCAATGGAAAAAAGACTACAAAGTAAAGCACCCAAGGAATCAAGAGGGGGAATAATGAAGTATACCCCCCTTTCTGAGTTAGCTTACGATGATGGTTTCTCATTTTCAGACGACCCCGACGAGTACGAGTACTCGACACCTGCTCCCACAGCCGAGGAGACGCGAGAGTTTGATATTGACTATGAACCTCCCGTTACACCCCCACCCACTATTGATGGGGTTGTAAACCGCTACGGTGATAATGGGCAAGAGGTTATGAGGTTAGGTGAGCAAGCAGGGTTTTTCTCCAATGTAATTAAGCCCGTTCAAAATGTATTTGGAACGGCTATACCGCTAATAAAGTCAGCCCCTGGCGTTGTAGATGATCTACAGATGAAGGTCTTACAATCGGCCCAATGGATGTTTGACGTGCCTATTTGGAAAGATGGCGATCCAAAAAACACAGACTCCCATTGGTATCACGAACAAATTGAGCAACAGAAAAAGGATAAAGAATCTGTCGGCATATCAGAGGAGATGAAAAAACTGGACTACCCGATGGCGGCCATGATCGGTGGCTTGGGTGGGTTCATGCTTGGCGGCCCTATTGGTGCTGGCATCGGTGTGGCTGGGATGCAAACTATATTCGGAACCCAAACCGCTGGCGATGTTGAAGAGGGGCTACACTCATCGGCTAATATGGCAGGTGCTTTAGTGGGCGGTGCTTTAATGAAGGGTGGTTATGCCCTTGGAGCGGGGGGTTTGGCAAGGCTAGGGGTTGCTGCCCCAGCGGTTGGTGGTGGCATTGCTCAAGGGGTGGGGGCATTAGGTGGCTCCATCGCACTTATTCAGCCATCTACTTCACAGGACACACTAAAGCGAATCTTTGATATGAGGATGAAGCAAGCCCCTAATCTTACAAGGTTACAGTGGGAAGAGGATAAAGCGGCAATATGGGAGGCTAAGGCATCTTTGGTGGGGTGGCAAGAGGCTGGTCCAGAGGCGTTTGCCAATCTCATAACCTATGGTTTAGTGTTTGCCAAGGCCCCAACAAGGCTAGCCAAGACTAAGTCCATTGAGAAGTTCATGCAAATGTACACCGACACCGTTGGCAAGCGAACGGCTCTAAAAGTTGCGGCTGAATTACCCGTTGAATTGGGAACAGAAACAGCCACGGCATATTTACAGTCTGGAACCGAGGCAGAAATAGGGCTTAGGGGAAAGCCAATGACGGTTATGCAGTCGTATTACGCCATTAAGGACCAAACTCTTTCGGGGGTGGCCACTATTGGTGGAGCTATGGGTGCCGTGGATTACATAAGAGGGGATAGAAGCGAACCATCCCAATTAAAGGATGTGCCGCTTGACACGGCCGCCACCCCGATAAGCACGCTACGAGCTATAAGCGCCGAAATCGACGGGCATATCGCCGAGAGGTTGGATACCTTGGAATCCCCTGGCGTATCAGACAAGCTACGCTCACAAATAGAGGCCGACCTTGAAATACTCAGGGATGAGCGCGGGGTTGTTCGCGCGGAAATAGACAGCAGGTTTGAGCGTGTAGAGAGCGGAGAGAAGCCTAACCACCAAGAGGTTGTTAGGGTACGCCCTGACTTAGGCGATGGATTAGACGGCTTTAAGGAGTACCAGGAATCGACCCATGTGGTGGAGGGCTTACCAGCCCCACGAGGGGTGGAGGGCTTACCAGCCCCACGAGGGGTGGAGGGCTTACCAGCCCCACGAGGGGTAGAGCAGCCTATCTCTATTAGTGAGGTTGTGAATAAAGCAGAAGCGGTAAGGGCTGAGAAAGCCATTATTGCACAACAGCCTGTGGTGAGTAAGCCCGATAAAGACGATGGGGCTGAAATAGTAGACGCTTTAAGGGCAGAGGCAGGAAGCGTTATAGCAGGGGATAGCCCACTAGAAATAGCAACGCAAGGCGACTCGGAAATGGAGGCTATCTCTGAGGCCGTCACCAACCAAATTCTAGACTTATTCCCAACACCTAAAGATGAGGTTGTAGCGCCTGATGAAACCGTTGTCATACGACCACCTGAGCCCACGCTTGCGGATAACGAGGCACAGCTAAAAACAGAACTAGAGGTGATGCCACATGATGAGTTCGTAACGTGGTACGAAGGGCTTGATGGGGATGGTCGGGATAGGGTTTCGCAAGGCTTTATGGACTCAATGAGCGATGATGGATTCAACCAGAGACTAAACGAAACAGAAAACACACAGGCTAACGTAAGCCACATGATGGACTATGGGGATACAGATGTGGATCCTGAATTAAAAACGCAAGAGGTAGAGGGTACGCCTATATCCCGTGAAGGGATTATAAGTGAATTAAATGACATGGACCTAGCTGGCAAGCCCATATACTCAATTATCTCAAAACATCTACCCCTTGACTCCGACCAAATCTTTCTGGACTATGGAACTGAAATACCACGCAAATTCTTGAAGCTTACTAAGTCATCAGGCGCATATAAGCGCACCAAAAAACACGATGGTAGTAAGACCCGTGACTACACTGGTGGAATGCCCTCTGGTATAGCCAAGGACGGAACAAGAACGTCATCGACTGGAGTAGCGATACAGTCGCTAAGGGATGAAATTGGCTTAGACCTTACGAGTGCTCTGGATTTATTTGATGCCCTAGAGCAAGAGGACAATGAGTATCGTTCAAAGCGGTCTAGGTTGCTTAAATTGAAAAAAGCATTAGCCCTTGAGGATGAGATAACCCTACTGCATAAAGAGCTTGAGATACAAAAAGAGCGCGACGCGGGTAAAAAGAACCCTAGCAGGGAACAGATTAAGCGACAAAAGGCGCATGACCGAGCACTACAGACAATGAGTAGTGCCGTTGAAGAGGCAGAGGCAGGAGCGTCAGTTGATTCACATGGTACTGTATTTGCCACGCAACCTCTATATCAATTCCGTAGACTAGACTCAATACAAAACACCTCTAGCCCCCTAAACGACATTGTGAAGCGGAGGGCTAGGCTTACAGAGTATGGGCTTATTGGAACAGATAGCCAACTTGCCGAACTAGGCAAGGCGGTTCAGGAGTTGCGGGCTAGGTATGTTGAGGCAACCAAAGATAGTCCCAATATATCAAGTAGTGATATTGATTTTATCGTGGAACTTAATTTGCGTACTGCCTCAAGGGTGGCTAATCAAGAAAGTGGTGGAGATATTGATGTTGCAACCTACGCACTAGACGATACGGTGCCAACGGCTGGAACTCAGGAGTACGCTGATAGGATAGACGGCACCAACAACGACTCTTCCCAGTGGTGGGAGAGACAAAATGCGCCCCAAGGGATGGATTTATTTACCAACCAGCCTACGGAAACCGGACAGGTGGCAGGTGCATTCAGCATAGAGGGTGGGAAGTCCGTTCTTAGGTTCTTCAAGGACGCTGACTTGGGTACTTTGATCCATGAAAATATCCATGCTCTTGAAGGGTTGCTGACCGATGAAGAGACCATTGATCTACGCAGACAATACGGTGTTAGTGAGGGCGGTGATTGGACGACTGATTCAAGGGAGTTGTTTGCTGAAAATGGCCGTAGATTCTTTGAGGATGTGGCTGGGTATAAGGGGGATGATAAGTCCTTTTTATCAAAAATAGTTGATTGGCTAAAGTCATTAGTGGGTATGGCACAGCGTTATGGGTCTGAGGTTGAGGTAGAACTCTTCTCAAAGTATGGATTTAAGCCATCGGAGTATGAGTCTTTCACTGAGCAAGTCGGTAAAACAGGTGGACTAGACCTGTCTGAGGTTGACATATCACAAGAGGAGTTTAATGGGCCACTATTCCAAATCAAGGAGCCAGCAACAAGAAACAAGAACGCCACCAACCAAGAAGAACACCACCTGCCCCTAGAGACCGACCTTGATATGGAGGATAGTACAGAACGAATAGAGCCTAAGACTGTTCTACAGGGGTTCTCGGAGCTATTTAATAAGCGTGTATGGCATAACACCCGTGGACAAAAGACGGTCAAGCAATCTGCCGAGGATTGGCACATCCCTGAGCTAGACCCCGCAACTTTATCAGGGTATGTCAAAGAGGGGAAATTCAGGCAGTACCTTAGATTACAGGCAGACTCAATGCGTGTCGAGGGTGGGTTTCTTGGGAAAAGGGTAGTAGATGAGTATTCCGACGAACTTGGCAATATGCTCTCAGCAAAAGACAAGCACGAAATTCTATCCAAGTTCAAGATAGACGCGGGTGGTTTCGAGGAAAGACAAGCCCTTGCTAAGTACGGGTTTGCTTCATTTTTAGAGGGGTACGTGATGGCTCCTGGGAAAACAAGGGCGCTAGCCCCAAGATTCTTTAAGTCCTTTGAGAATCGCTTTCCAAAGTATGCGGGGAAAGGCGCGCTGTCAAACCTAAGAGAACTCAGTAAGAAGGCTCGTCACGCTGCGAGTAGCCCATATTCCTCTCAACAAGTTTCTATTCGGGAACATCTATTGGATGAGAAGGTCGAAACAAGTGATATGAATTGGGTGTCTAAAGAAAGGTTTAAATGGGAAGTAATCAACTCACTACACCCCTTCATTGAAGCAACTACGGAAGCCTTGTCACTTGCAGGTATCGAAGTCCCACTTAGTAAAGCAGATGCCACTGATTATATCTCAAAAATGAATGGGGTACTCACAGCACTTAACTCAATGGGAACAGAGGTTGAGAAATATATCATGGACGGGCTAAAGAGCTTTGACCATGAAAGCACTATGTCTCCTGGCGTTATTGAACTATTTAAGATGGGTGGAGAGAATAAAACCGTAGACCAAATAATCTCGGCTATAGACCTTGCTAGTGATTTGAAAATTTCTAGGCGAACCATCCCATTGGTCGAGCGTGAGAACATCAGAATTATTGGTTCTGCGCTTGAACCAATGCTGGGATTTATCTACAAGTCAAGACTACTTGAACCACTATGGGATACCACCGATCAGGTTATCGCTGACATTTACCAATACACCACTGAGACTGAGACGGTTTCTAGTTCTGAATTGTTTGGGTTTATGACATCTATCATGGATGAGGTTGACTTGGTTATCGAAGATGCTAGGGCGGCACAAAAAGCACTCCTAGAAATAGATGATGAAGGTGGGGAAACCAAGGCGGCAGCATCGGTTATTAGGCGATTAGAGGGCATGAAGGTAAAAATGCCTGAGCTTCTTGCGAAAGGGCTGTCTAAGTCTACCCAGCTACTTGCAGAAGGAAAGAAAGAGCTTTTTAAGCAGTTGATTACAGGGGAATTAGGCGGCGAGGAAAGCGATTATGATACCGCCATTGAACGGGTAAAGGTGTTTTCCAAAAGGGAAGACTACGACACCTTGATTAAAATGGGTGACTTCATTGAAAATTGGTATAAGCAGTTGGCTCAATACTCGGTTGATGCACAACTCTATACCCAAGCCTTTATGGATGCCATGCAAGAGGAAAATATCGACTATATCCAACTCCAAAGGGTTATGACAGAGGATTCTACCTTTCATCAAGCGGTACAGCGTGAATCCGGTGGGGGTGATTCCATTGTGCGGCACAAAGAGCTAATACATAAGTTTATGGGTTCTTCAAAGCCAGTTGAGAATACCCTTATGCAGATGATGGCGCACACCCGTAACGTGGTTGTGGCGGCTCATAAAAACGAAGTATGGCGGTATTTTAGAGAAATTATGCTGATGACCAACGATATCTCACAGGGCGCAACTCAGAATATGGCGCACCAGTTAGACAAGGATGAAGTCACAGAAATGAAAGAGGCGGCGTTTGATACGCTAATCCATCGGGCAAAAAAAGGCACGCCTGGGACGGTTGCAATTTTTATCAATGGGAAGCCTGAGTATTGGAAGCCAGCACAAGACATCAAAGAAGCCGCAGACACCATGGTTCAGGAATCACTAAACGTCCCATTTTTAAGCAAGGCATTAAAGCTGTGGCAAAGTTTTGCCCTATTGAACCCAGCGTTCCCAATCGCCAACGCGACAAGAGACTATCAGAATGCGGGAGTGGTTTCAGCCGATGAAGTTGAAAAGAGTTACCTGGCAGGTTTCCTAGGGAGCCTACCGCTTGTTGGTAAATACTTAAAGAACAGCATCAAAACGGCGATATTGAACCCTACCCTACGAGGGGAAGCGTTAGCAAAAGTGCTTGAGTCAGGCACCGCTGTAGGCTGGTCGAGTGCTTTTAATGAAAAGCACTTTGAGACACTGCTTAGGAGGTTTCTAAAGGAGGCGGCCTCTGATGGGACAAAAGTAATTGACCCAAAGAAGTTACGCAACCTACCCAAGTATGTTTTCCAAGATATGTTCCAGCCTCTTCTCGGTGGATCTGAGATTCTTAATCGTATTCCTGAATTCCATAAGCATTATGTTGATGCCAAAGCCAAAGGGTTGGGTGAGAGGGAGGCTATTCAATACGCTGGCTACCGTCAGGCTGGGCTTAATAACTTCGCCAGGATAGGGCGCAGCATGGCTAAACTATCCTCACTTTCACCATTTATGCGTCCCACAATCACGGGTATGGACTCATTTTATCAGGCGTTTAAGCGTAGTCCAGGAGCCGTGACTGGTAGAATGCTACTAATGAATGCCCCCATAGTAGGGCTTGAGATGATGGTGGCTAGCGAAAGTGGTGACTTGGAAGAGTGGATGAATCTACCCATGTGGCGTAGGGCTCTTACGTTTAATTTCCCTATGCCTGATGTTATGCGAGAACTAGGGTTCCCAAAATGGCTGACTATCCCAAGGGGTCATTCAGCTGGAATCGTGTTTGCTCCAATTATAGCATCCTATGAAATGATTGCAGGGGAGGGTGGCGATGATATGGGTAAGGCTATGGAAGCTGTCTCGTTGGGGGCCTCATCTATAAACCCATTGGATTTCACAAACATTCTGGGGCCAATACTTAGCACCCCTTATGAGATGCAAACGGGGTACGATACGTTTTCTCAGTATCACTACATCCCTGGACACGAAAAAGGTTTACCCGTTCCCAAGAGGGATATATCAAGGGCTTCTAGGTTAAATAAGGAAATATATTTTGCGGTCAATAACTTCTTTGAGAATTTTGGGGTGGACGTAGAATACGACCCTCGGAATGTTGACCACGCCATAAGAAAGTTGGTGCCTTATTGGGGGTCAAAAGCATTGAACCTATCCAATGTGGCAGAGGATGGAGTAGGTGCGATATTTAGAACTGCCTTATCAGGGCTAACGGGCGTGACGCGAAACCACAAGGTTACGCAAGATGCTAGAGTCCGTAAAATGTACGATGTCATCAAGTCCTATCCTGATGCAAAAAAATCAAGTAGCTACAAATCATTCAAGGAGAAACTGCCTAAGCTAGAGGAGTTGCGACAAAAGCCACGCGAGTATGACGAGCTTTCCAGGCGCTTAGTTGAATTGGCACAAAAGGTTTCCAAGGTCTTTAAGACCCACGCAAGAAAAGCGCACAAGGAGGGCTTTAAGAAGCAAATTGAGAAACATGAGACCTCGTTAGGAAAGTAATATGCTAGTAGAAGCCAACCCATATAACCCAGAGCCAAAGGTGGTTATAACCACCGATGAAATTTTGTTTTGCATAGAATACGTGCAGAAGTGGGATGCTGCAAGAGCGCATCAAAAAGTGTTTAAGAGTTCCAAGACGGAGGCAGTTTACAAGGGCAAGGAACTCCTTGAAAAGGATGGCATAGCAAAGTTTATACGTGAGACCCTACTGGATAATTTCAAGAGGTCGGATGTCTTGGCTCAAAGGTCTATTGATGAGGCTTCGAGAATTGCTTTCTCAAATATAACCGATGTGATTAGGTGGAAAACCAACGCCGATGGAGAAACTATATTAGAGCTAAAGGATAGCAAGTCTCTTGAATTGGCTCAGCAATCCTCGATCAAAAAGGTTACTAGGAATAAAGACGGTCAGATAACGCTTGAAATGCACGATAAGACCAAAGTTCTTGAAATGATGCTAAAGTCCCTTGGAATGTATACCGATGGGTTTAAGATCGACGCTGATGGAATCCAAATCAATGTTATCAACCAGTTTGAGATGGACAAGGATAATCCTGGAAGTGTTGTTCCAGTGCCGCAACGTAAGGATCCACAACAGACGGCAACCGCCCACGCTCCCTCACAACCGCTTCCCTCAAAAGCTTCCCACGCTTCAACGCTACATCCCGAGCCCGTGGATGATCTCGACTAATCTTTTTTGATTGCTGTATAAATCGCCACCGTTGCCATTTTAGATAAAAATAGTCGTCGGGTAGGTGGAATAAAGCCCCTAGAGCCATTGACTCCATGGGGGAGGGCGCGGAATCGTGATGCAGTATTGACTTGACCCTGGACACCGCTATGCCCGTGGTCACGGAGATAACATCTCGGTCAAGCCCCCACGCCTTCATAAGCTTCTTAATCTCTTTTGAGGCGGGTCCAGACAAGTAATAGTGGCGTGGACCTAAACCTTTTATAGTTTCTGTTTTATTTGGCATATTTCCCCTTGAATAGGTTCCTCATAGACTCGTATTCTAGTAGACTCTCCAATGCTTGTTCATGGCTTGTGAAGATTTCCCATGTGTTCCAGCCTCTTCTATAGCCCCAGGCTTTCCTCTTGTATGTGTCGTCGTCTTTTGAAACTCTCCAAAAGGTTCTAGTCTTGTTGGGGCGTTGGTAACGAGTGTAGTGCTGGTGAATAATGTTCTTATGTGGGATAAATACTAGGTACACCCTTTCTTCACACTTAGAACATGGCTCTACATTAGGCCCACGGCACGAAAACGACTTGATTAGTTCTGCGCCATCTGGTGGGTCAATTTCAGCGGGCAAGAATATCAGTCCTCCCGTCCAAACGAGTTGACCCCTTAACTCCTCCTGGATATCCTTTGAGAGCAAGAAAATCCCTTTGCACGTAGTAACACCTACGGGCAGGTCTTCACTTTTATAAATTATCAGCATATACTCTTAGTATACCAAAACATAGGGGGATTTTAATGGCTTCAAAATGGGTTCCATTGCGTGAACGAATCAAGGATATTTGGAAACGGTTGTTTTACAGAGGGCTTAAAGAAACCGCAGGGGAAGTCATCAAGGCATACCCGATGGCTGAATTGATCCTTGAGGTTGACGGGGATAGAGTTAGGCTTGAGATACCTAAGCCAGTTTTAGACCATATCTACGACCTCAAAAACTTAGCAAAAGGTCGTGCTATGAGCCTTAGAGACGCCGAGGAAGACCTGGAGCAAGCGCAAGCCATCCTAGAGTCCTTGGTTGAGGCAGTAGAGAAAGAGACGGGTATTGATACTGAACCTTTTCTCAACGAAATCAAAAATACGGTCAACACCAAAATCGAAAAAATGTTTGAGGGGAAGCCTGAGTATTTATGAACCTATTGTCCCTGCTAAATCCTGCAAAACTAATAGAGCCATTGGTTAAAAAGGTCACGGGGTACATTCCTGATTCCAAAAAAGCCATAAAATCTAGGGAGTTAAAGCATGAAAGAGCGCAGGCTATTCTTGAGCGTCAGACAAATCTTGCGGAAGCTTCCGCCGGTAATTTCTTTGTGGGGGGTTGGCGACCTGCTTTTATGTGGCTTCTTTTTTCTTTGGTGGTTTGGAATCATATCGTCTTTCAGTTTCTTTTGATGCTTCAATCAGGTGAGTTCCGCTCACTGACGATTCCACCGGAACTTTGGGCGCTATTGGGTTCCATCGGTGGAATCTATGGGATTGGTCGAAGCATTGAAAAGTACGGTTCTGTCAAAAGAAAAGCGGAAGTCATTAAGGTGTTTCAAAAAGAGTATGTGAAGCAACACCTGAAAGATCATGTTGATGAAGAAACTAAGACCTTGGTGCTTGACCAGGGGTCCGATAAGCCGCTCAACGGGACCAAAATGGAGCCATTTTACAAAGAGTGCCCTGACTGCCACACCGTCTATATTGTAGAGAGGGGTTCAGAGAGGTTCTTTTGCTCTAAGTGTGAAACATGGATTAGTGTATAGCAAAAACCCCCACGCCAAGAATTGTTTGACATGGGGGCTTTAGCGAAAGGATGTACCTAGTATACACTATTTTTGGGCATAAAAAAACCCCAAGTCTCCGTGCCAATTATGGCGACCCCTGCGGGGAAAGGAGAGCTTGGGGAGTTGCAACCATCCAAGGTTGCCCTGCGGGGGTGCTTACCCGCATGCGGAGGTGACCCACTCGGTCTTATTCATTTATTTTTGGACGCTGAGTTTACGTCCATCACTTGGTCGTCACCACTCGACCCCGTGGCTTTCCCCCGCTTACAAAACGGAATACTTGTCCCCCCCAAGCCGTTACCCCTGGGGTTCTTGTCAAACCCGTCCAAGCTTTCATAAGCTAGGATTTGAGATTGGCGCATAAACATACTGGCAGGTGCGCCTTACAATGCGGGGTGATTTTTAGGTATCCAGCCCACCCGCATCTGGGATCCTGGACTTACTACCGATTCAGTTCTTTTTTTGTCTATGGGACTCTGACAATCCCATCCTTGCGGTTCTGCCAAACCGTAAGCCCGCACCCAGTTGACTGCCCTTGCGAGCATCCCCAGGCGGGATTTTCAAATATTCTGTTTTCAAAATTCTTTCGGGCTTATTTGCCCTTCACAACCATCTGGAGTATAACATTCTAAATTTGGGAAAGTGTTTTAGTGACTTGAGTCACTCTCAATCAACCTAATAATCTCTTTGTAGCGCTCCCCCCGCATAACATCAAGAACTCGACGAACGTACTCATAATGCACGGCTCGCCTATAAGCGCCTTCTCTCGTATAGCCGTCACCTTGGAATTCGGGGTCGGTTCTACTCACGCCTGAGATTGAGCCGCAGAAGCCACACTCTGCTGCCCATGCCAATAGCGCCAGAGGGTTGTTTGAGAACATTGCCGTAACCACGCTGTTGCCATGCCCCTGGTAAGGTGTCCGGCTTAAAAACGCAAAAAATACGGCATGGAACGCACCTGGGTCTATCAACCTTATGTATTCGTCCCTTCGGTTGTCCCAATCTTTGTAGGTCTTATTTTCTGTATCCAAACAATCGTGATATGAACAATGCAGATACTTAAATATGTCATCTCGTTTTTTGAGTCCTGCGAAATTATTGAACTCAAGCGCCAGTTTTGACCGACCATAGTTTGATTCAAACATCCACCATGCTGCAACAACAGGGAATAAGTGTCGCGCACAATGGTGTAGCTCAACCAATGCGTTAAAAAAATTCTCAGGACAATTCTTTCTCATTTTAGCACTCATTATCCACCTTCTCGTTTAGTTTACGCTCAATCTCATTACACCGCTTCTCATAAAACTCATAAAGCCGCCTAGCCTGGCTCATCTTCTTTTCAGTGCACAGTAGGTATGTCACCATTTCTCGTTTATTCATATTTTGTACCAAAACCTTTCAAAAATTAGTAGTCAAGTGAAACAATCCAGCGTGGACCTTTGCCATCGTCATAGCGTTTCCTTATGTCCAGAGAATAAACAAGGTTGTCATCTGTCCAGAATCTCGTTTTAGTCATACAATCAAGAAGATTCTTAGCTAGATTGTCAACGTCGGGTTTTTTGATATGCTTTATGATGTCAGAGTGCATAAGATAAACCTTCTTTTTAGACGTCGATTTTGGTATGGGCATGAAACATAGAATCGAGAGACATACAGGCTTACTAATAGCCTCTTCGGGTATATGCTCTTGCAAAAAGCTACCAATCCATGCCTCTTCTTCAATTTGTTTTTTATGCTTTCCCATTCTTGAGAATCCTCCTATTTTGATAATCCGTGGGCGCATTTGAGCTTTTGGAGGAAGGGGTATTGTAAGGGTTATTGCGTTGCTTGTTTTCATAAAAACCTATGCTCTTTCGGGCTCAGGAGCTTGCAGATAGTTGATCTAGTGCTTCTATCTGCGCCAGTTACCACAAGTCTCCGCTGTTTTCTCAAAAAACGAGCATAAGGAAGTGGGTAATGAGTGTCACCGCCCTTTTCTATCAGGTAATATCCTTCCTTGGACTTTCCCCATCCAGCTATGGTAATTGTATTACTTGTATTACTCATATCTCTTATCTCTTTCAGTGGCCAACATCTTCATTAGCCGCTTCTCATCTTCAAAACCGTCGCACGAGTCTCTCAGATTTAGAAAAAGTGCAATTAGGTAATGGATATTCTCAAGTGATATTTCATCCAATTTGATCACTACTGTAGACCGCCCATGCTGTCTACCTATATTGAAAAGCACGCATGGTTTTGGGTATTTGTAAGCGTGCTTGAAGAGAAACCCCAATCCTTTTGTTTTGAAAATCAACCGCTCGAACTTCTCGCCGCCGTACCTTACTAAGAAAGCCTTTCGTTCTTTTTTCGAGTCAAACGAACTGCGGCGTTGTGCTGGGTATAAGCTGCCTTGCAGGGGGGCGGGGGGCGGGGGCGCACCGTTGCATACGCCGCACTGCTTAGCACCGTTTGTAATATCAAACACGTATTCAAAACAGGCGCAACAAAGTTGCATCCCATTTGGAATTTGCCCTGGGCAGTCGCAATTCCTTATGTCGGGTTGCCCCTGGGAGTCATTCATAAAGCTTATTCCTTTCTGCTCTCATAATCTCGATCAAGGCACTCGCTTCTTTGCGTGTTTTTACAGACTGACGAAGGTTCAAAAACATAGTGACCAGCTCCAAAGCACCTGTATGAGACAACTTGTTCATGTTGCACTCAAGGGTCACTGTCCGCAACCTGGTCCGTTTTGAAAAAAATAGATTGATTGTCGGCTGGGGATGTTTAGGGGCTGCTTTGAGCTGGAAGCCCAGCCCTTGGTTGCCATTTATGAGACCTTGGAGGTCTGGATGGAGATTGTGAAAGTGGGACAGGCGGAGGCCCTCCGCCTCAACCCTGCCCCCTTTCGGGATCTTTTCATTTTTTGACACGTTTTGGCGTGGTGGTGTAGGCTCACCACGGCACACACCGCATTCACGTGCGTAGCGACGGTCGTAAGCGTAGTAAGTGCATTCACACACAACCATGCCATTTTTTAGATACCCTGGGATATCTAAAACACTCATATCCTGGTGTCTAGTCTCCATCAGTTTTCCCCCGCATTCACTTTCCAACTTACAGCAACCAACTTACCCCTGATAACCTTGATTTTACCTGTTTTTAGGTCGGCTATTGCTAGCATCAGATGACCTCGGCTAGCGAGTGTAGCCGTGATTCAACCGCTAGGATTGTGGCATTTTTACGTGAGCCTTGGCATCTTCTGAGCGCTTGACTCAGAAATTCGTATCTGTAGGTCTCCGCCCCGAATACAAAATCTCTGACTTTTGATAGCGTTCTCCGAGTGCTAACAAAGGATAGCCGAGAGCACTCATGCCGAATGCAGCTCAATAGATGGTAAAGGTAGAAGCCCTTGTGGTTGGGTACATCCCAAAGCGGCTCCATATTTTGCGGAACACCTTGGCTAAGCCCCCCAAGCTCCTGTGCCAGATCCTCCACCCCATCTATGTCTTTTAGTATCTCAATAGCCTGGGAGCATAACCCCAAGCCTGGAAACTTTATTATGTCAATCTTTTGCATCATCCAATCCTTTCTAAATCAAGCTCATAAATAATCTGCACGTTCTTGCTTCTTTTTCAACTCAAGTTCTACGTTTTCTATTGCGTAGATTTTGTAGCCATTAAATGCACAGCCACTAAGGTGCAGGAGTTGCTTGAAGTGCATTGCAAACAGTGGTTTGTCTACCAAAAGAACCTTATCCCTAATTTCGTCCATCTTGTCACAGCATGGGACATCCTCCAGCTCGATGAACCGCGTAACAACTCCATCTAAAATTGCCGTGACCTTCATCATCCAATCCTTTCTAAAAACCCAAACTCAAAATCACCTTTTCCAGGAGTAAATCGACCCTTCTGGGAGGGGTCAGGAACCCGATATTTTAGCTTGATTATGATAGCGGTATCTCCCTCCTCCATCGAGAACTTGCCTCTATTGAGACCCACGTTGACCCCTGATATCGACTCAATTATTTTAACGGTATCGGGATACCCGATCATGGATATCAAGTCGAGCCTATGCTCTTGCACCAACCGCTCAAATTCCATCCCGCCGATTTCTCGGTATTTGAATGTTCCCTGGCAAGGGATCATTGCTGAATTTATAATGTATCGTTTCATCATTTTAGCTCCCCATCTTTGACGATTAAGCAGTCGTTCGACTCAACTACTTGCTCAAACCAAACTTGATAACCGCCTTTGTTTGCCAGCTCTTTTAAGACCTTGAAGTTGTCCTCGTCTAGCCTCTCGCCTGATTTTACAAGCAAGACTTTTAACTCTGGATTCCCAGCCATTCCCAGTTTTGTTGATATTGCTAATTTCTCGCCTGATGACATCTGTGAAAATGGAATCGTGCCAACCATAACCACATTATCATCTACCCTAAGACCATCCACCGGTAGGCGCTTGGAATGCTCTGCTATGGTTTTTGACAGATCATTCCTAGACTTGTCGATATCAGCAGTCATGTCTTTGTACTGAGATTTTAAGCTCTTCTTTTGCTCAACCCCCCTACTTAGCTCTTCCCACTCGGTTGCCCTGGCGTTCGTTTCTTCGATGCAATTAATCTGGCTTCTAATTCCGGCGGGGTCTTTTGATTCAGATTTTAGTTTCTGAATTTTATCTGGCAAGGCTTTCAACTCCGCAGACATTGAGACCCCTTCTGACTTTATCTCTTCTATCTGTGACTTTAATGCCATGACTTTCTCGCGCATTGATGATAGTTTAGAACCAAATTCAACCTCTTTTCGAGTCAAGTCCTGGATTTCATAGTCCACCTTCACCGCTTGGTCCAACTCTTTCGAGAGAGCAACAGATGAAACCCGCTCAACCTTCACGGGTAGTTCAATGTTTGGCAGTCTCTCAGCTTGTTGGCCCGTAAAAAGCCTTTCTGATTCCAGTGTTTTTATTGCATCACGCCTCGATTCAATGTCTTTTAGCGCATCGACTGTAAAAAAAGATTGAACAACGTCAACCCTGCCCCGCTCGTCCATTTCACAGAACTTGAGCGGGTCTACACACAATGCGTTAAACATCCCATCTAAGTCGCCTTGGAGCAATTTACCCCCTGTTTTGCGCTCTACCTTGAGCGATGTTTTGCCTCCCTCTCCAAACGTGCGCTTGATCGTCAAGTCCTCGGTTTCCAGAACTATAGAACCCTTGGACTCACCATCACGCAAGGGTTTTGAGTCAATAGCCTTTTTCCCGCATATTGCAAACGGGATAGAGTCTAAAATAGATGACTTACCCGCCCCATTTTTGCCAGCAATTTTAACCATGTTCTCATCGGGCTCAATCACTATTGACCTGACGCCCTTGACGTTCTCAATACTCAATTTAGTTACTTTCATTATTTTATCCCTCCTTAAAAAAACTTACGAACTCCCCTGAGTCTTTCTTATTGCAAATCACAAACCTCTTATCGAAATAATTAGCCTGGATTTTAGACTCAGACAAGAATCCATAGATCTCCCTGAGTTTTACTTTTTCAGGGATCTCAACGATCACCACCCCGTCACCAAGGAATTCGGAAACTGAGCTGTCTATAGGAAAGCCCCCTAAAAAATCCATTTGTCCTCGCAGGACTCCGTCTTTTGAAGACTTACTGACGAAAGGCCCGAAGTCCAAAGCTATGTCCGCCAAGGGGATGCCCTTGCGATTTACTGCAACGTAAATATCAAAAAATCTTTGATATTTGAAGCTAGCGAACCTTCTCAACAGCTCACTTTCCGCCTTTACGATCGCAAAAGAGCGAATCATATGGTCATCGGGAGTCATGCCTTGGTTCCAGCGTGGAATTGGTAGACTCGCGACTTCGTGCAAGGGCCCAAAAACCCCCCCCGCATTCGCCCTAGCTTTCAGACAAAAAACGTCTAATATCTTGGGGATTTCGGGCAGACCTAGAAGGTTTGCATGATACCCGCATAGCATAGCTATCTCAAACTCAATGCAAAACCCTGAAACACTCGAAGCTTGACGCAAATCACGCTCAAAGTGCTCCTGGTGCTCTTTGTCAGTTGAGCCTGGGAGGATGCAATTAGTGACAGCAGAGTCTCCTAGCCTCCAGGCTAAGCACTCTAGGTGCGTTTCCTCGCTCTCAGCGTAAGCCCACGCCCCCACCTCATTTAAATTGAGGGGGGAGCTTGTTTGAATATCTAATGACAAAATACTCATGGCTTAACCAAAAATGTCATCGTCATCACTACCAGACTCCGGTGCACCAAAGATCTCGGCAGCAGACTGTCTGCCGTCGAGCCTGTCCCCATCTCGCGTCATTTTGAACGCACACAGACCAAAACCCACACCACGGTTCCCCGCCTGGTCGTAGGCGTAGATTGAGATTTGAGCCACCCCGTAGCAACCACTATACACGCCTTCCGCAATTAGGTTGTTTTTTGAGTCTACAACGGGTATGGGGTCGTTACTTGAGCAGTTTGCGAATATAGCCCCGTCCTCGTCCTCTCGTAGCGGGAGTCTAAGTCCCGCAGGAGCCTTCTTCCCCCACTTTTCTGTGACTACTGCTTTAATAGCC
>Ga0233429_1001269_pt1 | contig 31767 bp, 33 predicted proteins | sample SI_118_April2016_3_FD_179879 | JGI IMG/M metagenome (GOLD analysis project Ga0233429, IMG submission 179879) | Seawater microbial communities from Saanich Inlet, British Columbia, Canada - SI_118_April2016_135_MG | ecosystem: Environmental > Aquatic > Marine > Inlet | place: Canada: British...
ATCGGTGGCTGGGTTTGGTCCATTTCATAACTTACCAAAGATGGCGGTGAATTTCTTATTATTGATGTCCGCTTCACTCCCAATAGCGGACACTATTGGAATAGTAGAAAAGAGTCCGCTAATGACCCATAGCGGACACTTGCCTGTGACGCGATGATATTGAGAATTGGAGCTAGACATTTGAGATAAACCGCTAATATTGTATAGCATCAGAATTTTGCCAACCAAGATTTCAACATAAAAAAAACCGCAATAAATTATTTCTCGTAATAAAGGATGCCCGTTCGATGATCGGTACTAGTTGGAGACGGGAGCAAGGCCCTGCGGACCCGTTGCTACGTAAAATGCTCGCTGAACGAGGTTTGGATAATGTACCGCAATGGACGAAAAAAGATGATGTGCGGACAGCCGCCAGCGAATACTGGCTCAGTCGAGGCAAAGATCGTGATGGTCCGGTCAATCCTGACAAACGAGAAATTACAGATACGTTACATATCACCGAGGAAGTAAAGGCAAAAGCGCTAGAATTAGGGGCTAATTTGGTTGGATGCTGCGCACTTACGCCAACCATGATCGATGAAGGCTTTGATATGCCGCACCGGAATGTCTTCGCGTTCATTCTCGCCGAAGATTATGGAAATGTCCTCAAAGGTTCGCTCGCCATCGAAGCGGAAACTTATGAGGTATATATGCGCATTGCTGACATAGCTACCGATCTCGCTACTTTCATCCGTGATATGGGTTATCCAGCCTGGGCACATCATAATGGTGCGCTGCAAATTCAAGCTATTCCAACCATGTATCAATGCGGCCTTGGCGAACTTGGTCGCCATGGCAGTCTCATTAATCCAACATATGCTGCTAATTTTAGGCCGGGTTTTGTAACAACCAATTTGCCGGTGCTTTACGATTCACCACTCGAATTTGGCGTCCAAGACTATTGCAGGAATTGTAAAATTTGTCGCAATAACTGTCCCGGTGATGCCATCGCCACTGACCATATCGTGACCGAAGGCATCAAGCGTTGGCGCATCGATATGGAAAAATGCTATCCCTTTTCTCGCCTCCATGATGCCTATTGCCATATCTGTGTTGATGTTTGCCCCTACGTCCATAAAGAGAACGGCGACACCGAAAAACGCACTATGTATGGTGCTTATATGAAGCGGCGAAAACAGGATGGCTATCGCTCTCCGAATCGACTGAGATATGAGGAGGAAGATTAAATTCATGGCTGAATATGTTCATAATAATAAATCACTAACGTCTGCTTTCGGGTGTATCGCGGACGTAATCGGCTAACCGATAGAATATATGCTTCTGACCCAAAGCGGACGTTAAGCCGCATATAAAACATCGAGTATTGGACACTCTGGCACCTTAGAGCCGCTGCATTGAGCCACCATATTTTTTAGTGTTTTCTCCATTTTCTTAAGGTCAGCCATTTTACGTTGAACCTCCGACAATTGCCCTTCTGTGATGTGTTTAACTTCTGCACATGTCGCAATACCGCCATCAACCAAGCTGAGCAAACCTCGTATCTCTTCAATGGCAAAACCTAGCTGGCGACACTTCAATATCATTGAAAGACGTTTGATTTGCACTTCACCGTACACACGATGACCACCCGAAGTACGGTCCGGCTTGTTCAATATGGCAATCTTCTCGTAGTAGCGAATGGTTTCAACGTTACAGTTAGTTCGCTGCGACAATTCTCCAATGCCAATCTGCTCCATACTTTTTTGCATAAGAAATTCCATTTAATGCTTGAACCTGTAGTTACTACAGATTGTATCTTCAATTTATGAGAAACGGCAAGATTTTCAAAATTGGTGTAGCAGGAGCAATCGTTACATCTATCTGCTGCGTGACACCAGTGTTGGTACTGTTACTTGGTGCAATCGGATTGTCTGCATTAAGCGTCTATCTAGACTTTGTTCTCTTTCCTGTTTTAGGTTTTTTTGTCTTGCTGATTGGATATGCATTATGGATACGACGACGCAAAGCAGTGAATTAAATTTCATTCTTCAATCAGAAATTACCTGCCCCGAATGTGGCCACAGGGAAACAGAGACCATGCCAACGCACGCCTGTCAGTGGTTCTATGACTGCAAGGGGTGTGGCGTAGTTTTGAAACCATTGCCCGGCGATTGTTGTGTTTATTGTTCCTATGGCACAGTTCCATGTCCACCTATTCAGGATGGCGACACTTGTTGCGGATAAAATTGAGATAACTGAAATGTCCGCTTTTGGCTAATAGCAGACATCTGGCAGCATCAATTTCATGTCTGCATTACCCCCGAAAGCGGACATCTAGCGTATATGGCATAAGCGTCTGCTTTTGACTGCGACCTCAACCGGTCAACGCAACACATTTATTAAATTTCTCCGCCGGCGTTGCAAACTCCAATGTCTTGCGAGGCCGTTCATTGAGCTGTCGCGCCACCTTGTTTAAATGCGCCTGTGAGTGCACCGACAAGTCGGTTCCTTTGGGGAAGTATTGCCGAAGCAATCCATTTGTATTCTCATTCGATCCCCGCTGCCAAGGGCTTTGTGGGTCGCAGAAGTAAACATCAATGTCGGTCGCTAAGGTAAATTGTCGATGCGCTGCGAGTTCCTTACCCCGGTCCCAGGTCAGGGATTTGTAGAGTTCAGTTGGTAATTTCTTAGCGTGCTTGGTGAGCGCAGAGACAACTGTCAGGGTTTCCTTGTTGTCTACTTTCACCAGCATCACATACCGCGTATGACGCTCCACCAAGGTCGCGATGTAGCTATTCTTCGATCCAGAGATGAGATCACCCTCCCAATGTCCTGGCACAGCACGGTCTTCAACTGAGGCCGGGCGTTCACGGATTGAGATCATATTCTTGATCTGTCCGTGGTCATTGCCTTTTTGCGTTGCGTGTTTAGAGCGCCGGATTGTGCGCTTTGACCGAAGGTGCTGAACCAGCTCTTTCTTAAGCACACCGCGGGCTTGAACGAATAAGCTGCGATAGATCGTCTCATGTGACACTTGGTAAGCCTCGTCTTCTGGATGCGTTCTTTTAAGCCATCCGGCAATCTGCTCGGGTGACCAGTTCAATCGGAGCTGCCGCGCCACTGCGCGCCGTAACCACGCATGGGCCGCTAGCTTACACCTCTTTGGACGACGAGCGCGAACCCAGGCCTGTTCATCTGCCACTGCGGCCCGATACTGATCATAGCCGCCATTGCGGCATACTTCACGACTAACCGTCGAGGGCGAACGACCCAATAACGACGCCATTGACCGGATCGACCGCTCGGCCACAATCCCGCGTGATATCTCTTCGCGTTCCACCAATGTCAGCGCCAGGTTCGATCGTTTGCGATTAGGAGGGCGTATCCCGCCCGTACGAGATAACAACGGATAAATTGACGATGAATCCCGGTCAAAACTGCGACCGATGGAACTCATCGACTCGCCACGCTGCCAGCGATCCCAGATCGCCGATTTCTGTTCACTCGTAAAATAAATTCGACGTCTATTACTCATTTTAAACACTCCATCTTTCCTTTTAAGATAAAGTGTTGCGTCGATCAGTTGAGACCACCGCTAATAGCGGACATTGGTGTCAAACCACAAGTATTCAGCCCTTTGGTATCCCTGATCGAGAACCTAGACAGGGTAATGTCCAAGGACGAAAACCTCGAGCAGGTCTGGGGCGTACGTATTGCCTCTGATGGCACGTTCAACACGCGGTTCAATGCGGCACGAAAAGTCGTTGATGATGATGGTAAAGCCTAAGCGGTTATATCATTGACTACAAATATCCACTGCCTACACTAAATAAGAAATAGTAATATTTATTATCAGGAAGGCCGATATGCATTACGACTTTATACCCTACCCAAAACGCCAACCCTTGCGTTGGCCAGATGGCAAACGATTGGCCATCATTTTGACAACAAATCTGGAATATTGGGATCCGGTACGTGACACCGATGAGCCTTATTATCCTGGCGGCCCAAGTATTGTTGGCGGGAATCTTGCTGGAAATGTATATGACAATCCAAATTACACTTGGCGAGAATATGGCCAGCGTATTGGAGTCTGGCGCATTTTTGATGTGTTGGATGCGGAAGGTGTGCCATCGAGTTGTACAATGAATGGCAAAATGGCGACTGAACGCCGGCCGGTCATTGAGGCAGCTCTAGAACGCGGATGGGAGATCGTGCCCCATAATTACGTTCAGACCGAATTACTCACCGATCATATGTTCGACGAAGATGCTGAACGCGAAGTTATTCGGCGAACCCTTGATATTTATGAACAAGTTTGCGGCAAAAAAGCCAAAGGCTGGTTGTCGAGTTCTCTGCGCACAACTCTTAATACCGTTGATATTCTTGCTGAAGAAGGCTTGATTTTCACCACCGATCTGCTGAATGACGACCAGCCATATTTGGTTCAAACGCGGAGTGGCAAACCCATGGTGTCGGTTTCCTACACCTCTGAAGTAAACGATTTCAGCTTCCTGCGCCAAGGCCTGGTTGCCGAAGGCGGCCTGCAAATGTTCCAAGAACAGTTTGATTGGCTCTATGAAGAAAGTGCCAGCAGCGGCCGGTTCATGAATATTGGATTGCACCCACACGTTATTGGCCAGCCCTATCGTATCCGCGCGTTAAGAGATTTCATTCGCTATGCTAAATCTCATGATGACATTTGGTGGACAACCCGCGAAGAAATCGCCGAATGGTATTTAAAGAACCATGAGTCACATATACCTACTGATTCATAGGCAGGCTTAAATTATGTTGATTGCCCAGCAAATTATCAACGGCCTAATGTTAGGCAGTGTTTATGTCATGGTCGCGGTGGCGTTTACCTTGACCATCGGCATGTTGAACTTTCTAAATTTTACCATTCCCGCCTTGTTCATGGTTGCCGCTATGATCACCTGGGCAACCACGGCGGCGGGGTTTCACTGGCTGGTTGGCTCGTCTCTTGGTATGGCGGTAGCGATTATCGCATCGCTTATTATTGAACGATTTACCTACCGTTATATGAAGGCGAAATACGGCGATGCCACGGAACACGCGCTGCCCTTGGTCAGCTCACTTGGCTTCCTAATCATCTTTGAGCATGTCGTTATTATGATCTGGGGCACCGATCCAATGTCGTTTAATTCGCCCTTTGCCCATGCTCAGTTTAGCATCGCCGGTCTAATATTCGGCATCCCGCAACTGATTAGTTTGGCGCTTTCGGTCGCTTTGGTATTTGCCCTGAGCCTATTGTTAAAAAAGACCCGGCTTGGACGTGCCCTTCGCAGTATTGCTGAAAAGCCGGATACCGCCACATTGATGGGGGTCGATGTCGGTCGCATTGTACCGGTGGTCTTTATGATGACCGGATTTCTCTGTGCCTTAGCGGGTATCTTATTCACGATCAATTATAAAAACGTTAGCCCTTATATTGGCGACCATGTTGCAACCAATGCAATCGCCGGCATGGTCATTGGCGGCCTTGGAAATATCTGGGGCGCAATCGCCGGCGGATTAATCATCGGCATGGTCGAAGTTTTGTCGATCCATTTCTGGGGCGCTGAGATCATCAAAGTACCGGTCTGGGGGCTGATGCTACTGATATTGGTGTTTCGGCCCACCGGATTGTTTGGTCACACCCGTATCGGCAAAGGAAAGTTTTGATTATGAGTGCTTATTTAACCGGCCTGATCGTCATCCTGTGCCTCAACATTATCATCGCTTATTCGGTGTTCCTGCCAGCCGCAGCGGGCCAGCTTAATCTCGGCGCCGCCGGTTTCATGATCATCGGCGCCTATATGGACGCCTATTTGAATTCAGCCGATGACGGGCTTGGCTTACCGATGTTGCTCTCTGTCCCGGCGGCAGCATTGTTTACAGCACTGATTGGATTCTTGGTGTCGTTTCCAATATTGCGCACCAGGGGCGTCTATATGATCTTGGCGACCTTTGCCTTTGCCGAAATTGTCGCCGGTATTGTCCTCAATATGGAAGTTGTTGGCGGTGCCTCCGGCTTTCCGGTCTCCAGCCACGCGGAATTGGAAGATTTATTGCCGGTAACCATCGGCGTTGTTTTGTTTGGCTTTTATTTGATATCGACCCGTTTTGGCTTGGCTATGCGCTCGATCCATGATGATGAAAGCGTCGCTATATTATTTGGCGTCAACGCCCGCCACATTCAGGTCGGTGCTTTTACCATCGGTGCCTTTCTGGGCGGCCTTGCCGGAGCGCTCTATGGTCATCAATTCGATTATATCGAAGTGCAAAACTGGGGCATTTTATTTAGTATATTTGTCTTACTCTATGTTTTGATTGGCGGCACCCAGACACCCTGGGGGCCCCTGATTGGCGCGTTATTTTTCACCTTTGTTCCAGAATTACTCCGCGCAGTTGGCGACGCAACGGGGTGGGAGCTGATCGGGGAGCTTCGATTTGCCGTCTTTGGCGCCATTATTGTCGGCATGATGGTGCTCAGGCCGGAAGGGATTATGACCCGTACTTTCCTTGAGTTATTGTTCCGTAAAGTGCCGCAAAGATCACCGCAAAATCCTCCAAATAATATGGAGGGTGTTTAATGTCCGCTGTACTTACACTCTCTTCTGTCACCAAAAGCTTTGGCGGATTGGCCGTCATTGACGATGTCAGCTTTGATATCGAGCAAGGCAGCCGGTCTGCGTTGATTGGGCCGAACGGCGCGGGCAAAACGACAATATTCAACTTGTTGAGTGGCATCTACGAAGTCAATGGTGGTCAGATGATTTTGGACGGTGTCGACATCACCGATATACCGTCGCGAGATCGGATCAATTTCGGCATGTCCCGCAGCTTCCAAAACATTCGCCTGATGCCACATTTGAGTACGGTTGAGAACGTTATGCTGGGACAACATCACTTGGCCACCTCGTTTAAAGATATCTTTTATCCAATAGGTTTCAGACCGAAGAATAAGTGGGCCGAACAGGCGCGGGCGGCACTGAGCGATGCCGGCCTGGACACCTATTCAGGTCAAGTGGTCTCGGAACTTCCCTACGGCGTGCAGAAACGCATCGAAGTTGTCCGCGCACTAATGTCAGATCCAAAACTATTGCTCCTCGACGAGCCTGCTGCCGGTCTCAATGCGGCGGAAACCAGTGAGCTTCAGACTTTATTGGAGAAAGTATCAGCGAGTGGCACCACCCTATTGGTCGTCGAACATGACATGAATTTTGTCCGCAATCTTTGCCAGCATGTCGTCGTGCTTAATTTTGGCCGCAAAATTTTTGAGGGTACGACGGATGAAGTTGGCAAAGATCCGCAAGTATTGGAAGCCTATCTTGGTGGAGATGCCTCCGATGTTGCTTGAGATTAATGACATTGATGTTCGCTATGGCCGTAATCATGCCATCAAAGCGGTTTCGCTTAATATTGAACGAGGCGAGATTGTCACCGTTCTTGGTGCCAATGGCGCGGGCAAAAGCTCTCTGCTTAAAGCTATCCAAGGCACGGTCCGTCTATCCGGCGGTAGCGTCGTTTTTAGCGGCGAAGATATCAGCCGTTGGAGCGCGCCAAAACGGGTCCAGAATGGCTTGTCTCTGGTTCCTGAAGGACGTCAAATATTTGTCAGCATGTCGGTGGAAGATAATTTATTAATGGGTGCCTATAGCCGAAAAGACGGTGATATCAGCGCCGAGATTGAGGCCGTCTTTGACCGTTTTCCAAACCTCAAGGAGCGCCGCCACATGTCGGCTGCGGTACTGTCGGGTGGTGAGCAACAGATGTTGGCCGTCGGTCGAGCTATGCTGGCGCGGCCAAAGATTATGATGCTGGACGAGCCGTCACTGGGTCTTAGTCCGCTATTAGTGAAACAGCTTTTTGAATTAATCAAAGAGCTCAATGATCAAGGGCTGAGTATTTTGTTGGTTGAACAAAACACTCATATGGCGCTGCAATATGCCGACCGGGGCTATGTTCTGGAATTGGGTGATGTCGTCGCTTCCGGCACGCCAGAAAATTTATTGGCCGATGAAAAATTAACTGAAGCCTACCTCGGAGGTGGATAATTTTAGGCCATCTCGCTACACTATCGCCATTCAAATACAAAACCAACTACAAGGGAGAAGACAAATGCTAAAATCACTAACTGTAATAACTGCCGGTTTAATGGTGGCAGGTCTATCATTTGCAGCAGATGCCCGCGATATTATTCTCGGTGCATCAATGGCCAAAACTGGTCCCTACGCGACAACGGCACGGACCTCTGAAACCGCGATCGATATCGCCGTCAGTGAAATCAATGCCGCTGGTGGTATCAACGGTATGAAAATAAAATTGATTAAATTTGATACCGGCGGTGATCCAAAACAAGCGCAAATCGCCGTTAAGCGCTTTGCTCAAGATGACAAAGCACTCGCTGTTATTGGACCTTTCGCTTCAGGCGAAGCGAGGGTTGCCTTCCCAGCAGGTGAGCGGCTTGGCATTGTTCAGATTCCAAATGCTTCATCCGGACCTAAATTGGCTGACAAGTATTCCTATGCCTACCGCCTGACCGAAGGTGAGTTTCTCCAGTTTACCCGATTGATTGTAACCATGAAGCGCAAGGGAATGAAAATTGACAACACGCAAATTGCCTATGTCAGTGATGAATTCATCTCCAAAATTGTCGGCACTAAACTCATGCCCGTAATCTTCAAAATGCAAAAGGTGAAAATTGTTGGCGATGCGGTTGGCTTCCCAACGGCGGCATTCGATATTGCACCACAAATTTCCAAACTAATGCAAAACCCGGCCCAAAACGTTGCTGTTGCCGGTATCGTCGAGGCGACTGTTAAAACAGCCAAAGAACTGCGCCGGCAAGGCCATAAAGGTCGCATAATCGGTTCCGGCATTTCTGCTGATCCAGATTTGGCTGGTAAGTTGGGTAAAGATGGCGAAGGCACGCTCTACGCAGCTTGGTTCTGGAAAGACCGGGATGCCCGGACAAAATCCTTTACCGCAAAATTCAATGCCTTGAATAAGAAACGCGGCATTTCCAAAACCAATCCACACCATGTCGATGCTTCGGCCTATGACATTGTCTATCTCTTGAAAGCCGCAATGGAGAAAGCCGGAACTACGGGTGATCCTAAAAAGCTAAAAGCCGAGCGGACAGCGATCCGTGACGTTTTAAAAACAATCAAATTCAATGGTGTTACTGGCAACATCTGCTTTGACAAAAATGGTGATGCAGAACTGCCGGCTTATATTATGGAAGTCCATAACAGTGATGTTCGTATGATCGATAGTCATCCGGCAAAAAAATGTTAAAAGCCTAATCAAATGAGACCAAGGGGCGGTGTTAAATCCGCCCCTTTTTTTTGCCTAATCACCACCTTGCCAACGATCTCACATCTCTGTCGGCTCTGTAGTCGTAAAACCATTGGGTTTCCCTATATCCAAATATCTTAGTTTAATGTCCGCTATTGGCTAATAGCAGACATCAGGCGGTGCCTAAATAGCGTCCGCTCTACCCCTGCGACCTCAACCGGTCGACGCAACACATTCATTAAATTTCTCTGCCGGCGTTGCAAACTCCAATGTTTTACGTGGCCGTTCATTGAGCTGCCGTGCCACCTTGTTTAGATGCGCCTGCGAGTGCACCGACAAGTCTGTTCCTTTGGGGAAGTAATGCCGGAGCAGTCCATTTGTATTCTCATTTGATCCCCGCTGCCAAGGGCTTTGCGGATCACAAAAGTAGACATCGATGTTGGTTGCCAAGGTAAACTGCTGATGAGCGGCGAGTTCTTTACCCCGATCCCAGGTCAGAGATTTATAGAGTTCTGCCGGTAATTTCTTGGCGTGCTTGGTGAGGGCGGCAATAACCGTCTGAGTATCTTTGCTGGTCACCTTCACCAACATCACATACCGCGTATGACGTTCTACCAAGGTCGCGATATGGCTGTTCTTTGGCCCTGAGATCAGATCGCCTTCCCAATGTCCTGGCACGGCACGATCTTCAACCGAGGCCGGGCGTTCACGGATCGAGATCATATTCTTGATTTGTCCGTGGTCACTGCCTTTCTGAGTGGCGTGTTTGGAGCGCCGGATGGTGCGCTTGGATTTGAGGTGTTGAATCAGCTCTTTCTTAAGCACACCGCGGGCTTGAACGAATAAGCTGCGGTATATCGTCTCATGTGACACGTGATAAGCCTCTTCCCCTGGATGCGTTCTTTTAAGCCATCCGGCTATCTGCTCTGGCGACCAGTTCAACCGGAGCTGCTTTGATACAACGCGGCGCAACCACGGTGACCCCGCTAATTTACACAGCTTTGGGCGACGCGTTCGATCCCAAGCCTGTTCATCGGCAAGCGTCGCTCGGTACCGATTATAACCACCATTGCGGCGCACTTCACGACTTACTGTTGAAGGTGATCGACCAAGTGATACCGCCATTGATCGGATAGACTGCTCGGCCACGATGCCGCGCGATATCTCTTCACGTTCGGACAGCGTTAACGCCAACCGTGAGCGGCGACGGGGTGGCGGGCGTATCCCGCCATGGGGCGATAGCTGATAATAAATAGACGAGGACGGTTTACCAAATGCCCGTCCAATAGCCTTCAATGACTCGCCACGTTGCCAGCGATCCCACAGCTCTGTCCGCTCCGCAGTGGTAAAACCGCGCCGATATCTTTGAACCATATTCATACACTCCATCTTTCCAATTAAGATAAAGTGTTGCGTCGATCAATTGAGACCACCGGTGCAAAGCGGACATCAAACTTCAGGCAGATTTGTCCGCAGGCAACGCCAGTTGAACCGCACAGCTATCGCTTCCGCATCTAGTACATTTTAGTTTCGACTTAAGGCCCGGCACGGGGTACTCGCGACCGTACTTTAAGATCAACTGATTAAGATTTAGCTCGACCGTGTGGGCGCATTGATTACAGGTCGCGAGAAGACGGCTGTTGTACTTCTGAGCATTTGCTAGGGAGGCTGGGCGAGAATACAGAGGAACTATCCAGCAATAACTAAATCACGGTGTGGGACCTTATGTGGGACTTTAACATAAATGAAGATAATAATACTATTAATAACAGAATGTTAGATAAAAAGAATGGAAGAGGGGAAGGGATTCGAACCCTCGATACGCTATTAACGTATACACGCTTTCCAAGCGTGCGCCTTAAACCACTCGGCCACCCCTCCACAACATCTCACAAATATCCCGCAAACATCATTGTCGGATTTGAAGAGCGGCGAACCTACTAAACCAGACCCCTCATCGCAATAAATTTTTGCGCAAAAAATGGTATTTGTTCGTTAAGGGCACGCCTGTTAGACTGACACCATGCAGATGGGCAAAATTATTGGTTGGATGTTGCTGGCACTGGCGATTGGCTTTGCGGCGGTAGAGACCGGGGCGCAAGGGGTCGCCAAGCAGTACGGCATTATGAGCGCCTATACGGTGCTCCATACTTTGGTGCCGGGTGAGTTGGTCCAGACCCGTATATTTATCGAAAAATCGCTGCATCCTGTGCTTTGGGATCCGATCATTCGCTCGCTTTTATGGTTGCCGGGGTGGCTGCTGTTGGGGATGCCGGGTGTGTTTTTTGCCTGGAAGTTTCGTGACCGCCGGTCTGCGGAGGATCGGGCGGATGATGACATATTGGTCTCATCCTACGACGATATCCTCGCTGCTGCCGAAGAGTTTGATGAGCATATCCACAATGAGGATGATTCGGCGCCGTCAAAATATGGCCACTTAAGCGATTTTGACCCGGCTGCGAATCACGCCCAAGAAGATGGCCTGGATGCCTTTAAGCTTGAGCCCAAACATGTGGCAAGGCCGAAGAAAAAATAGCGCTAATCGTCACTCATTTTGAGCGCCGCCAAGAAGGCGGATTGCGGGATTTCAACCTGGCCGAATTGGCGCATTTTCTTCTTACCCTTTTTCTGCTTTTCGAGCAGCTTGCGTTTTCGGGTAATATCACCGCCGTAACATTTTGCCGTAACGTCTTTACGCATGGCTGAAATGGTTGAGCGTGCAATAACCTTGCCGCCGATCGCCGCTTGAATGGCGATCTTAAATAATTGGCGGGGGATAAGATCTTTGAGACGTTCACAAATCGCCCGGCCGCGTGATTCCGACTGGGTCTTGTGCGACATAAAGGATAACGCATCAACCAGTTCCAGATTGACCAGGATAGAGACCTTAACCAGATCAGATTGTTTGTAGTCATCCATTTGATAGTCAAAGCTCGCATAGCCGCGTGATATGGATTTCAGGCGATCATAAAAATCAAAAACGATCTCGTTTAAAGGCAGACGATAAACCGCCATCGCCCGATTGCCGGCATAAGTGAGCTCAATTTGCTCACCGCGCCGCTCGGTGCAGAGCTGGAGCACGCCGCCCAGATGTTCATCCGGCACCATGATGGTCGCTTTGATCCAGGGCTCTTCAATATATTCAATTTGTGTCGGCTCAGGCATGTCGGCTGGATTATGCAGTTCTCTTTTGCTGCCATCGGTCATGTGCAAGCGGTAGACCACGCTGGGAGCTGTGGTAATGAGATCGAGATCGAATTCCCGCTCCAGGCGTTCCTGGACAATCTCCAGATGCAGCAGGCCCAAAAAGCCACAGCGGAAACCAAAGCCCAAGGCAGCCGAGCTTTCCGGCTCATAGACAAAGCTCGCATCATTGAGGCGCAGCTTGGCGAGGCTGTCACGCAGCTCTTCAAATTCGGCGGCATCGGTTGGAAAGAGGCTTGAGAACACCACCGGCACGGACGGTTTAAAGCCAGAGAGCGGCTCGGCGGTCGGGTTCTTCTCATCGGTAATCGTGTCGCCCACATTTGTTTCGGCAACCGATTTAATCGATGCGGTGAAATAGCCAACATCACCCGGTCCGAGCTCGTCCAATTTTGTTGTTTTTGGCAGGAACTTACCAACCTGATCGATTTGGTGTACTTCACCGGACGACATCAGTTTGACCTTCATACCCCGGGCCAGCTTGCCGTCCTGGATGCGGACCAGGATCATCACGCCGAGATAGGGATCGTACCAGCTATCAACCAGCAGGGCCTTCAAGGGCGCATCGGCCTCGCCTGAGGGAGCGGGTAGGCGCTCAACGATGGCCTCCAAGACATCATCAACGCCCATGCCGGTTTTGGCGGAAATATTAATGGCATCAGCGGTATCCAGGCCAATCACGTCTTCGATTTGGGCTTTAATACGGTCGGGCTCGGAGGCCGGCAGGTCGATTTTATTGAGGATGGTGACAATTTCGTGGTCGGCATCCAAAGCGAGATACACATTGGCGAGGGTCTGGGCTTCAACACCTTGGGTCGAATCGACCACCAAAAGCGAGCCCTCGCAGGCCGCTAAAGAACGACTGACTTCATAGGAGAAATCGACATGGCCGGGTGTGTCCATCAGATTAAGCTCATAGATCTCGCCGTTCTTGGCTTTATAGTCGAGGCAGACGGTCTGTGCTTTGATGGTGATGCCGCGCTCGCGCTCAATATCCATTGAATCGAGCACTTGCTCCTGCATCTCGCGGTCGGACAAGCCACCACAGAATTCAATCATGCGGTCAGCGAGCGTCGATTTGCCATGATCAATATGGGCAACGATCGAAAAATTTCTTTTATGGGCGAGGTCGGTCATGGTGTTTGATATAGCCTTGAATTAGGCCGCGTATCTAGCACTCCCCGTAGAATTAATCAAACAGCCCGGAGACCCAGGACATCGGTGCGATGCCAAAAAAAGTTTCGTGCAGGATCAGCAATACCAAATAGACGGCAAATCCAATGATCACGGGCAGCCAGCCTATTTCTGAAGCCTTGAATTCCGTGCGTTTTTGGAAGATTGCAGCAAATGGAATGTTGGAAGTTTGGGCTGCCGCGCGTTGCCACTCATCGCCCAATGTCAGCGCTTTGCGGCGGTCGCCGAGATGGGTGCCGATAATCGCTAAAAAGCTAAACCCGCTAAACAATATTAAGGCTGCGCCATCGCCATTGCCAAGAACGTGCAAAATGCCCCACAACGCCGTGCCCCACATCATCGGATGGCGCGTGATGCGAAAAATGCCGCGGGGGCCATTGACATCTGGGGCCTCAAGATTTTTACGCGCATTGACGGTGCCGGCGACAATACAAATCGTCGCCACGGGCATCAAGCTGAGTGAGAGATGTTTAAACGCGGTATGCGGCTCCCAGTAGACAATATCAGGCGCCGCTCTATAAGCCATGACGATCCAAATCATACCGGCCAGGGCAATTAAGGAATAAAGCCCGGCAAAAGCTTTGTCGCCAATTTTGGTGATGACAGGGGTTCTGATCGGTAGGCTCGACAAAACAAAATGACTACCAACAAAAAACAGCATCGCAGCAGATAGGTGAGTTAGGGATCCGATCATCGCAAATACAATATTATTCCAGGCAAAATAATGGCAAAAATTGATAATAATTTATACTCTTTCAATTGAAAAAATAGAAATGAAACTTATATCTAAGGTTATAGAATGACGCTCTCTCGGATTATTTTTGGCTGAGATCGAGACGTGATTCTCAAGCGAGGGCGGAAATGTTGGCGAGACTAAGTTGTCTTTTGATCAGTGTTTGTGTTGGGATTTCATTCCTTTCAACGCCAGCCTTGTCTATACCTCTGGATCAAGCAGCCAAAAAGCTTGAAGCATTTAAATGGTATGTCGAGGAATACCCGCCCTATAATTTTAAAAATAAAGCGGGTGAAACCACCGGCATGGCGGTGGATATTCTGATGGCGGCCTTTCGGAAAATTGGCATTGGACTTCGGCCGAAAAATCTGGAGATCGCGCCTTGGAACCAAGCCTACAAAGCTATTCAAATGAAGCCCGGCACTGCGCTATTCAGTATGACCTACACACCGGAACGCCAGCAGATAATGAAATTTGTCGGGCCATCAGTTCCGTCGAATATATCAATCATCGCGGCGAGAGCGAAAAAACTATCCAACATAGATACCGCGCAATTGGCGGGTCTCAAAATCGCTGTCGTGCGGGATGATATCGGTGATCAATTGATGCGGAAATTCGCTCTAAGCGATGATGTTATGTGGAAAAAAAATTCTCTGAAGCAGGTGCTTGATCTGCTTTTCACGGAGCGGGTGGATGCTGTGGCCTATGCGGTAGATGTTTTCAACTGGGCGACTAAGGCAGCTGGTGTGCAACCGGCCTTGTATGAAGAGATAAAGGTATTAAAAAAAGGGCAGTTGGGATACGCCTTCCATAACTCAACCAATCCAGAGATTTTAATTCCGCTGCAAAAGGCCGTTGACGCCTTACGCGCTGATGGCACGATTGATAAGATAATAAAAAAATATGGCAAATAGATAAGACTCGCATTTTTTCTTAGGGTAAAGGCGAGACGCCAAGGACCCATTCGTGGGCCCAGAGCAGCAAAAAATAGAACGCTCCACCTCCAATTATCCCAATCAACCAACCATTCGAGCCTCTAAGCGTGCCTCTTGAAGCGGCTAAATGCTGCCAGGCCGCTTCGCCCAATTGTTGTTTTTTACGCTTGTTGATGGTGTAGGGGCCATAAAAGCTTAAGCCCGTCAAAAGACCAAACATGAGGACAGAGGCAACATCGCCATTTGGTGCGAGATGAACAAGGGTCCAAAGCGCAAAAGCCATTATGACCGGGTGGCGAGAGAGGCCGATCAGGCCCGGCCTAGCGGGATCAAAATCCGCTTTGCTGATGCTGAGTGACAGCGGGTTTGAAGCCCAAAAGCCACCGATAAATAGAACACATCCAACGGGCATGCCGAGCAGCGGCACCCAGCGCGTCCAGGCGGGTTGACCCCAAAGCTCGATATAGGGGGCATCGATGAAAGCAAAGCCGAGCCACACAACGACGACGACACTTAGAGCTGAATAGAGCGCGATATAGAGGCGCTTGCCCAACAAATTGATCAAGCCTTGGCGACAGGGTCCATAGGCCGGAATAACGTGGCTCAGGATAAAGACGGCGATGGCGGCAATGAGTTCGATCATGAGCGTTATTTCAAATTTCTGAGTTCCGTCACGCGCTGCTGCCCGGCGCCGGCTAATAGCCCGGTATCAGATCCAGCTAAGATAAATTGCACGCCCATGGTGATAAATTTTTCTGCGTGCTCATTATTCATCACGCCGCCCATGCCCGACCATTTTCCATGTTTTTTGCAGGCTGTCGTCAAACTTTCAAAAGCGGCAACAAAATCATCATGGCCGGATTGGCCGGGAATCTCCATATTCGTGCTGAGATCGTTGCCGCCGATCATACCAACATCAACGCCCTCAACGGCCGCAATGGCATCGACATCGGCAATGGCTTCGGGGGTCTCAACCATGACGACGGTAAGCGTCGAGGCGTTAAACATCTTTGCCATATCTTCGGGTTTGCGGGGTGTGTAGCCGGTGTGAACAGGCGGGCCGCCGACATTCCGGAGACCGATGGGGCGAAACTTGGTCACCTCAACCAATTGGCGGGCTTCCTCAGCAGATCTGACATCCGGCATAACAATACCAAGGGCACCGCCTTCCAAGGCTCGAGTCGCCAACCAATGCTGGCCGGGCGGCACACGGACAAGGGGCGCAATGCCAGCATCAAGCGCCGCGGCTGAAATTTGCGCACAAGATTCGATTCCCAGCTGACCATGCTCCAAATCAATAAACAGCCAATCAAAGCCAGCCACCGCCATCGCCCGGCCGATCGTCGTCGAATTCGTGATGCGAATACCAAGGCCCAGCGAGAGATCGCCAGCTTTGAGACGGTCGAGCGCAGTATTGGTTAATTCTGTCATTTGGGCGTCCTTTTATTGTCTTGCTTCAAGGCATTGGTACCATGACATTCTCCGAGAATGCGGGCCGGTCTTGCAGTCTTTGATAATAAGCCTCGAGCTTGGGCAGAGCAGGCCGGTCAATCGGTAGGGCATAGAAGCGATGAACAGCGGCGCCTAGGGGGATATCGCCCATTGTCAGTGCATCACCGGTGATAAAATCTTTGTCCCCCAATTGAGCGTCGATAAATTTAAAATCCTGAGCCAAGGCAGTGATGCCTTTGGCAACTTCCTCATCGTTCCGTTCTTCGGGTGGGACACGGAACAAGTTCCAAAAGACGGCGACAACATTGCGCCAATTATCGGAAGCCTGCCAATCCATCCAGTAATCCGCTTCGGCGGCGAGGCCAGCATCGCTCGGCCACAGGTTTCCCTGGCTGTAGGTGTGAGCAAGGTAGCGGACAATCACATTAGATTGACGTATGAGGTTACCGTCATCTTCTAAAGTCGGCACGCGCATCTGCGGATTGAGCGCTGCGTATTCAGGTGTTTCCAGCCCACCCGGTTTGTCCTCCTTATAGATCCAGTCAAAGGCGAGGCCCAGCTCGCTGAGCGTCCACGAGACTTTTTGCACATTAATGGAGGTCTTTCGCCCGTATAATTTACGCATGATCCCGTCGATCCTTATAGCCAACCTTTTCGGTCAGGCGTTATCTCGGAGCAAGTATAGACCCGTTTGGGAGAATGTCTAAACTTCAGGTACTTCCAGGTCGTTCTGCGCGCAGGCGGCGGTGACGGTGTTTTGTAGCAGACACGCAATGGTCATTGGGCCGACGCCGCCAGGCACCGGTGTGATGGCACCGGCGACTTCTTTGGCTTCGTCGAAATCAACATCGCCGCACAGCTTGGATTTGCCTTCGGCATTTGGCGGTAGGCGGTTCATGCCAACATCAATGACGACCGCTCCTTCTTTGACCCAGTCGCCTTTGACCATCTGAGCGCGCCCGACGGCGGCAACCAGAATATCGGCACGGCGGGCTTCGCCTGGAAGATCGGCAGTGCGCGAATGAGCAATCGTCACCGTGCAGTTTTCTTTCAGCAATAACGCGGCCATTGGCTTGCCGACAATATTTGATCGACCAATCACCAGCGCTTGTTTGCCGGAGAGGTCGTCACCCAATTGATCCTTAATCATCATGATGCAGCCGAGCGGTGTGCAAGGCACTAGGCCATCGGAGCCGGTCGCGAGCTTGCCGGCATTGTAGACATGAAAGCCATCGACATCTTTGGTCGGATCAATTTTGGCGAGAACGGCCTGTTCGTCAATTTGATCGGGCAGCGGGAGCTGCACTAAGATACCGTGGACTTCGGGATCACTGTTGAGGCCTTCGATCAGGGTCAGAAGTTCTTTCTGCGAGGTTTCGGCGGGCAGGCGATGTTCAAAGCCCTTCATGCCGGCTTCAAGCGTCATCTTGTTTTTATTACGGACATAAATTTGACTGGCAGCGTCCTCACCAACAAGGACAACGGCAAGGCCGGGCGTGAGATTGTGATTTTCTTTCAACTCGCGCACTTGATCGGCGACACGGTTTCTCAGGCCTTCGGCAAATGCCTTGCCATCGATGATCTTTGCTTCAGCCATATTATTTATTCTCCCCCGCTTTAACGAAAGCCCGTAAATCTAGATGTCAGGGCACGCTTTAATCGATGCGCGCACTTTATCGATTTCGCCAGCGATCTCAATCGTTTTTCTTGTGTTGGTTTGACCGCGACTAATTGTGATTTGAGATTTGGCGATTTTCCATTCTCCAGCTAGCAATTTAATTAAGGCCGTATTGGCTTTACCTTTCTCCGGCACGGCAGTGACAGAGGCTTTCAAATAAGCAGAGCCATCCGCATCACGGGCCACGCCGGTGATCGCATTTTGCTTCGCTTTTGGTGTGAGTTTAAGGTCGAAACAGAGCGCACCCTTCTCTACCTTAAAAAGAGAAGGTGGATAGCCAGTCTTTTTAGACGAGGCCGCCGCCATATTCTCTGAGCAGATTGCGGCCAAAAACCAGAAGCAAGATCAAAACAACAGGGGAGACATCGATGCCGCCGAGATCTGGAATCCATCGTCTGATGGGGCGCAGCGCCGGCTCGGTGATGCGATAGAGGAAATCATAGACTTGGTAGACAAATCTGTTCTGCGTATTAATGACGTTGAACGAGGTCAGCCAGCTCATCGCAACAACGATGATAAGGCACCACATATATATGCCGATGACTTGATCGATGAGAAACAGCAAAGATTGCATAAAAGGTCACTATTCCCTGTAGTTATTTCCGGTGGTTTTTTTAGCTTCAACAAGCTGAACCCTAGCGGTCCGGCTTTCCTATGGCAAGAGCCTGACTTCTATTTAGAACATTTCAGTAGCTATTCAAGGGCTAGCTTTTGACTTTAACGTAACTTCCGGGAGCCGCTTCGATAACTTTTAGTTTGCCAGCCCCTGGATTTCGGGCGGCGACTTTGGCGCCGGATTTTTTGGATAACCACTTATGCCAATCCGGCCACCACGAACCAGGCGTTTCAGTGGCACCTTTGAACCAGTCGTCAAACTCAGCCGGTATTTTTTTCGCGCTGTTTGTCCAGAATTGATACTTGTTTTTATGCGGTGGATTAATGACACCTGCAATATGGCCCGATCCAGCCAAGACAAATCTATTTTGCCCAGAATATAATTTGGTAGCCTCAAATACCGAGGCGGCAGGCGCGATATGATCTTCTTTGCTGGATAGGATATAGGTCGGGATGGTGATGTTGCGGAGGTCTAATCTCTCGCCCATCAATTTCAAACCGCCTGGTTTCGACAGAAGATTGTCCTGGTAGAGATTGCGTAAATAGTCGAAAAGCATGCGATAGGGAAAGCGGGTGGAATCTGAATTCCAGAAAAGCAGGTCAAAAACCGGTGGTTCTTTACCCATCAAATAATTGTTAATGACAAAATACCAAATCAAATCATTGGCCCGGAGTGCGTTGAAGGTCGCGGCCATTTTTGCCCCATCCAGGTAGCCCACTTCTTTTACGTCTCGTTCCAACATGGAAATTTGCGCTTCATCGGAAAATATCAGGAGCTCTCCAGCCTTGGCAAAATCCACTTGGGCAGCAAAAAATGTTACCGCCGAGATACGGTCATCTTCGGTTGCTGCCATATAGGCCAAGGTTGCTGCCAAAAGGGTGCCGCCAATACAATAACCGATGGCGTTGACCTTGCGCTCGCCGGTGGCTTCTTCGATGGCCTCAAGAGCAGCAAAAATACCCCCGGCAACATAATCGTCGAAGGTTTTGTCGGCGAAAGTTTCATCCGGATTAACCCAGGAAATTACAAAAACCGTATAGCCTTTGTCTACCGCCCAGCGGATAAAGGAGTTGTCTTCACGCAGATCGAGAACATAAAATTTATTGATCCAGGGCGGCACGATCATCAGCGGCTTTTTATAGACCTTCTCGGTCGTCGGCTTATATTGGATGAGCTGCATATAGGGTGTCTCAAAGACCACGGAGCCCTCAGCAGTGGCAATATTTTCACCCACTTTAAAGGCATCCATATCGGTTTGGCGCGGCCGCATCATGTCGTAGCCGTCTTTCAAATCTTCGATATAGTTCTCAAAGCCTTGTACCAGGTTTTGGCCCTTGGTCTGCATAATCTCGCGAACCACCATTGGATTGGTATAGGCGTTGTTGGTGGGTGCGAAGGCTTCGGTGATAAGGCGGGTGTAGAGTTCAATTTTAGCGCGGCCCAGCTCATCCAGACCGTCAATATCATCAACGACTGTGTGCAGCCATTTTGTATTTAGGAGATAGGATTGCATGATGAAATTGAATATCGGGCTCTCGGTCCATTCTGAGTCCCTAAACCGATAATCGTCAGAAGCCGGTTCAATATCGGGCTCCTTGATTTCCTGGCCCAGCATGCGTTGGGTGGTGTTGAGCATCAGATTTTGATAACCCTGCATCAGTTCCAGCTGCGCTGAAAACATCGTCGCCGGATCCGGCAGAGGTAGCGTGGAAGCTTTCATTTTTTGTGAATTTTCCAAGGCTTCCGAAAAATCAAAAGCGCCTAAATTCATATTAGCCATTCCGGGTATTTCGGGCATGGCTGGAAATTCAGGCATTTTGAAATTCTCGGCGATTTTTTCGGGATCAAAAAAGGCCTTGGGGTCTAGTTCCGTTTTCCCCCCGGCAAAGGCATCGGCCATTGATTTCGACCAATTGGCGACCCAGTCACTCATATTTGTGTTCATCTGATCCGTCATTTGTTTGGTCATTTGATCAGCAAATTGTTGGGTGAACTGCTCAGAGACCTTTTGGGCCATTTCTTCAGCCATGCTTTGAGCTTGCGCGAGAAAATCCTGCGGCGTGTTTCCAGAAGTATCAGCCTTTGACATATCAGACCTATCGTTAATCCAAATTTTTGGGCGTCAAACCAATTAGTTCAACGCCCAAGTATGAAAGTCAATCACTTGATGGCACTTGGTGATGTGCCTTCAGAAAAGAGCCAATTTAGTTGGCAGTGAAGCCTTCGAAGTTTTTTTCCATCTGTTCTTTAACCGGCTGCGCTGCTTTTGCTGCAGTTGATTGAACGATGCCGTTTAATTTGCTGGACTGACCAGAGATGCGGTTCGCTGCCTTATTGGCAACTTCGCTGCTTAATTGGGTGAACTCTTCTGGTGTTTTTGCTGCGGCAAATTTCTCGGCCATGACCATGTTCTCAGCAAAGGCCTTTTTAGTGTAATCCATAATCTGCTGTGAATAAGCATCCCAGCCTTTGGTGGTTTCTTTAGCCACTTTAAAAGCTACGTCAAGATTATCCATTGCCATATCAGTTGCTTGCGTATAGCCCGACTGAAAAGCCGATGATTGATCTTTAACGTAAGAGCCGGTCTGCTCGAAGCCATCCTTAATTGCTTTTTCGCTGGTTGAAAGCGCTGCATCGACAGCTTCAACGCTTTTGGTTGCCATTTCTTCCGCCGCATTTAATACAGTATTGATCGCCTGCTCGGCGGCTTTTTGCGGTTTGGTTGCTTTTTCTGTTGCCATTGTCTTGTGTCCTTTACGTTACAAATAGGGGGCAAATATTAAACATATATTTTGCATTGCAAAAGAATAGGTAATCAGCAGCCGAATGTCAACAAATATTTTGCAACGCAAAATTGCTTATTTTGCACTACAAAATATCAATAAATCGTGTTATAAAGCAAATAAGCAGCGTTTTTAGCGCTAAAAGAGCGGATTCTACTGATTTTTAGGGAAAATGAATTTTGGCAAAAGACGATAAAGATCCAACCGGGCCCATTATCATTAAAAAATATGCCAATCGTCGACTGTATAATACGGCGAGTGGAAATTTTGTCACTTTGGCGGATTTGCATGAATTGGTGAAGCAAGAAGTTGCATTTGTTGTCCAGGATGCCAAATCAGGCGATGATTTGACGGCATCGATATTGGCGCAGATTGTCGCTGAGGAGGAAAACAAAGGTAACAATATGTTTTCCCCGGATTATCTTCGCCAAATCCTGAAGTTATACGGTGACGGTACACCGCCTGAACTGGCCGCTTATTTGGAGCAGAGCATTTCTTATTTTAACGAAAATCAGGATCAAATGACCAAGCAGTTCAGCGATATGCTCGATGGATCAAATAGCATGGAAAAATGGGCTGAGATTGGTCAGCAGAATGTGGCGATCTTTCAAAAATCGATGGAGGCCTTTAGCCAGGACACGCAAAATGAAGATATCCCGCCAAAACCCGAGAGCGGTGAGCCAGATACTGGCAACGATGAAACAGAAATTGAGAAATTACGAAAAGAGATGGCCGAAATGCAGGCCCGTTTAGATGGTCTCTCAGCGAAAAAATAATCCTGCCTTTTAACTCTATAGGAACCCTAACAATGAACGACCAATCAACCGCGCCTATGGTGCGTTATTTTGACGAAATTTCCGAAGGCATGTCTGGTGAGTTTAGCAAGACCGTCACCGAGCAGGATGTCACCACGTTTGCTGAAGTGACCGGTGATAAAAACCCCATTCATTTGGATGCTGATTATGCCGCTTCATCGATCTTTGGTCAGCGCATCGCGCACGGCATGTTGGCAGCTGGATATATCTCCGCGGTCTTTGGCTATAACTTTCCGGGACCAGGCTGGATTTATGTTAATCAAACCTTGCAGTTTAAGGCGCCAGTTTTTTTTGGCGATACGATGACAGCCGTGGTCACGGCAACCAAGCTCATACCTAAAAAGCAAATGATCGAATTTGATACGATAGTGTCGGTTGGAGACAAAGTTGTTGTTGAGGGTGTGGCAACGCTGATGTCACCGAAGCGGCCAGATTAGATAAGTTAGTTTACCAATAAATCGGCGGGCACGCTTTTAGCGAGATATTGTCGCTCAATCATATTGGCATCGGCATAGAGCACGCTGAAGATGTTGTGATCGTCGGAGACAGGCTTGGAATCGGCGTAGATTTCAGGTGCGATTCGCCGAGTTTGTGAGATCGCATGGCGTACCAAATCAGCAACTTTCCGAGGAATTCTGGATGTTGGCACGTAAAGGTTTTTTGGTGTCTCTCCGGCTGTTCCAACAACGAAGATATTGCCGCCGTCAATACCGGCCAAGTATAATTTAGGGAAGGAGGCGCCGATGGTGGCCAAGAGGCGCTTATTGTTGTCGCCGTTATTGTCGTCAAAAAAAGCGTTCATCACGACCGAGCCGCCGGGCCGGATGCAGCGTTTTAGATCGCTGAAAAATTCCTGGGTGAGAAGGTAGTCTGGAATATTATCGCCCAAAAACAAATCAACAACGGCAACATCAAAACTGTGGCGGCAGCGCCGGACGAAGGTTCGGGCATCTTCAAGGTGGATGTTAATGCCCGTGGCGTCAAAGCCAAAATGCTCGGTCGCGGCTTGTAAGGCTGAGTGGTTAATCTCAACCACCGAGACGTTGAGATTTTTGCGTTTCAAATTAAGCGGCACGGCTCCTGCACCCAATCCCAATACTAAAGCGTCTTTGGCCTCTGGCTCGAATGAGCGCGCGAAAGCTTCTAAGACATATGTGTACATCGAGAGAGAGTTGTTCTTTAAGTCAGTGCGATTCTGAATAAGTCCGTCCTGGAGGAAGAATTTTTCAGTCCCGCCGGTGCCGTCACGGCGAGTTACTTCGGCGACTTTTATATTGCCGAACATTGAGGTGTATTCAGCGACCACCCGAAAAATATCCCGATGGGCTGAATAGCTATTGAGGATTCTAAGGTAGTTTTCCTTGGCGAAAGACAAGCCTGCTGTGGCCAGTGCGATGACAAGGCTGGCGATAACCAGATTGCGCTTGTGACTGGCGGTTTGGGTCGGGGCGAGGCCTACCAAAATCAGGCTGGCGACGCATAACAACAGGCCGAGCAAAAGAATCGCTCTGAAGTTTGTTATGTTTGGGATAAAGACAAAGGCGGTTAGCAGAACGCCGGCAACCGAGCCGACCGTACTGATGAAAAAGATACGGCCCGCACCGGAATCACCTTCATTCGAATAGGCCCGTTGTAAGCCGATCAGCAGGGGATTCATGGCAGATAAGGCAATCAACGGCAGCGCCAGAAACAATGTCGCGCCAACAAAGCTCCCCAATATCAAATTAATCTGCGATAGGGCAGGAAAGGCAAAAGGATAGATGATGGCTGCCAATCCGATGGCAGCGGCAGAGGCAACCGGCATTGCCAAGATCAAAGTTTCCAATTTTTCGCTGGATAGCTTGGCCGATAAATGTCCACCCCAGCGATAGCCGACAGCCAGGAAAGTGAGGGTAATCGATAAAATTCCCGACCAGATATAGAGGCTGACACCAAAATACGGCGTCATGATGCGAGAGGCTAAAACTTCTAGGGCAAGCGTAATGGCACCGGTGACAAAAATCAGAATCTCATATTTCTTCATACTTCTGCCCTGTCGGTTATGCGGAATTTTTCGTCGGTTAGGTTTTAAGCGTTGGCCTCTCTAAGCGAGGCGGGATAATAATTTACCAAGAACCTAAAGATTGGCAAAAGCGAGGCAGCCATAAAGAGCTTGGCGCCAAAATCGCCGATCGCCCAAGTTACCCACGGCAATTGTGATCCGGCAAAAGCGATACTAAAGAATAAGGCCGTATCGATGGCAGAGCCGAGGACGGAAGAGACCAATGGCGCTTTCCACCAGCTTAAATTTCTCAAGCGATCAAATACTGAGATGTCCAGCAATTGCGCAACCAGGAAGGCTGAGCCAGAGGCAATGGCAATGCGGGGATTGATAAAGGCAGATAGAATGACGCCGAGGGCAAAGCCGACATAGACGACCCGGCGGGCGGCCTGAGCCTTGAACAGCCGGTTGGTCATATCGGTAACCAGAAAGCTCAACGGATAGCTAAATGCCCCCCAGGTCAGCCAATCATTAATGGGATGATTAACCAGCTCATTTGAGGCTACGATCACCAGGCTCATTGCGGCGATCGGCACCAATAGAATGCGTATTGAACCCCATTGCATCGCAGGGCCGGCTGAGTTTTCTGTGTTCATTTGTCTCTATCCGTCAAAATATCGTTGTTTACCGTTGGACTTGGCGAAGGGACATAAAGACTTTGGCACAAACATGCAAGTTTTGTCGCCTATTATACATGAATTAGCTGTTCATTTAAGCGCTGATAGGATAAGCAACGAGCTGTATTCAACAGTTTTTAAGATCATAAATATGACTGACACGATGCCAAAATATTCGTCGATTATGAGGCGCGGGTTACGCCGTCGCTGCCCGCAATGTGGTGAGGGCCGTATATTTAATGGCTATTTATCAATTTATGATGAATGCCCGGTCTGTCAGGAATCTTTGCGCGGCATTCGCACCGATGATGCAGCGCCGTGGGCGACAATATTATTGGTCGGGCATTTGGCCGCACCGATTGTCCCGATTGCTGTTAAGTTTGATATCGCGACCGTGCCGCTGACGATCCTTATGGTGGGATGGGTACTGTTCCTGGCGCTCAGCATATTGCCGGTAATGAAAGGCGTGTTTGTTGGCCTCAATTGGCGCTTTAATATTCGGGATGGTAAGCCGGACATTGAAATCCCGACGTCGATCAGCGCAAAGACTTAAAGCTCAGAGCTGGAATTTTCGGTATAAATCGTCTGCGTCGGATAGGGAATAGAAATACCATTTTCATCCATCGCCAGTTTAATTGCTTTGGTAAGGTCAAACCTGACCGGCCAATAGTCACCATTGGCAACCCAAACTCTGATGATTAAATTAACCGAACTATCGGCTAATTCACCAACCACGACAAAGGGCTCTGGATCGTTGTTAATCCGGGCGTCTTTAGCAATCGTATCTTGCAGGACCTGTATCGCTTTTTCGATATCATCATCGTAGGAAATTCCGGCAACCAGATCGACCCGGCGTGTTGGATTGGCAGAATAATTTTTGAGCGCGCCACCCCAAATTTCATTATTTGGCACGGTTATGCGAACATTGTCGCCCGTCGCCATTTCGGTGAAAAAAAGATTGAGTTCCTTAATCGTTCCAGCCTGACCTGCGACTTCAACAAAATCCCCGGCTTTGAAAGGGCGGAAGAACAACAGCATAACGCCGGCTGCGACGTTGCTAAGCGTACCCTGAAGCGCCAAGCCGATGGCCAGACCAGCGGCACCAATGACTGTCAGTAAGCTTGCGGTCTGGACACCAAATTGGTTGAGGACGGCAACGACAGTGATAACAATGACCAGATATTTGACGAAGCTCGAAAAGAAATTTACCAGCGTGTCATCTATTTTGCCGGATTTTCTCAAAACCCGGGAAATCATTTTTGCGGCCCGGCCAGAAAACCACAGGCCGATGATCAAGATGACAACAGCGCCCACGATATCCATGCCATAGGTCGCTAGAATGTTGACGACTTCCTGAATTACAGTTGTGAGATGATTTTGAATTTCGCCTGCAGAATTTTCCATCTGGAAATTATCCCTTTATGGATTAGCTTTCAGAATTGATGCGCTCAATCAGATGGATCAAAACCTCGTCGGCTTGGTCATTGCTAACCTGACAAGTGCCAACGGCTTCGTGGCCGCCGCCGCCTTGCTCAAGCATAAGCAGGCCGATATTGGCTTTAGATGCCTTGTTCAAGATTGATTTACCAACTGCGAAAAGCGTCTTGGTATCGTCATCGCCCGGGAAAATATGAATGGAAACCTGAGCGGCGGGGAAAAGCCCATAAATCAAGAAACGATTACAGGCATAAATTTTTTCTTCACCACGTAAATCAGCAATCACAATACTGCCATCGATTGACGCGCAGCGCTTTAGCTGCAGCTCTGCATATTCTTCATGTTCTTGGAAGACATGTAGGCGTTGCTCGACATCGGGGATCAGTAATATTTCTTCGACCGGATGATGTCGGCAATAAATCATCATATCCTTCATGAGTTGCTCATGTGGGATATCAAAATCTTCAACGCGTGATAATCCAGTCCGAGGATCAAGCAAGAAGTTCAAAATGGTCCAGCCTTCTGGCGCCAGAATTTCACTCTCGGAATATTGAGCGGAATCTGCTTTGTCGACAGCGTCCATCATTTCTTTGGATATTTTTGGAAACCCAAGCTCACCACCAAAATAGTCATAGACGACGCGTGCCGCTGATGGCGCGTTCGGATCGATGATATGATTTTTGTCGCCGTTAACGCGTACGGTTTCGCTCAGATGATGATCAAAACACATATGGACGCCTTCAACATAAGGCAAATTTGTCGTTACATCATTACTGGTGATATCGATTTTGCCCTGCTGTACTTCGCGCGGCTCGGCGAAGACGATTTGATCGTTGATCATGTCGCGCTCAATGAGTAATCCCCCGGCGACAACACCATCAAAATCTGCCCGTGTGACCAGGCGGTATTTTTGTTCAGACATAGTTTTCCTATCGCATGCTTCCTGAGCCGAAGATATTGCACTTAGACTGAGATGCCAAGCTGCAACATGTTCATATATATGGTTTAATCAGTTATTTTTCTACCTATTTTAACTGATCATCGTTAAGTCGATTACGCAAAATACCGACACCCTCTACTTCTATCTCCACAACATCGCCGGCTTTCATGCCGCGTGTGCTGCCCGGTGTGCCGGTAAATATCAAATCTCCCGGTACGAGCGTAAAGTATTTGCTCGCCCAGCTGACCACTTTGTCGACGCTGTGGATCATGTTTTTGGTGCGCTCCGATTGACGGACTTCGCCATTGAGTCGAGTTTGCACCAGGAGATCATTATAGTTCAGCCCGGTCACGATAAAGGGGCCGACCGGTCCAAAACCGTCGGAAGCCTTACCGCGAAGCCATTGTAAATCAGAGGATTGCCAACTTCTCTCACTGACGTCGTTACCGGCAGTTACGCCAAAGATGTATTTATGGGCATCTTTTTGTGAAACATTCTTTGCCGTTTTGCCGATCACAATCACCATTTCCCCTTCATAGTGAGGGTTTCCGGCATCTCGCGGGATAACGATATTTTTGTTATGCGCTAAAAGTGTGCTGGGAAATTTTGCAAAGAGTGGGGGGTTGCCGGAAGAAGAAGCGTGACTGGCGTAATTCATGCCGACGGCTAATATTTTGCTCGGCGTAGAGGGTATGAGAATTTCAATGTCAGACAGCTGTAATTTTTTGCCGGTTGTTTGATGCTGTTCAAAAATCGAGCCCCGGAGTTCATGCACTGTCGTGCCACGGACAAGCCCATATGAAATTTTTCCGCCCTGCGCATAACGGACATATTTTTTGCTAACTTCATTTTGGGCACCAACCTGGCCGCTCACCAGTAAAAGGCTAAAGAGTACCAGACTTAAAAATCTCATTTTGTCAGCTCCCGGATGCGTGCCTCCGCTTCAGCAGCTTTTTCTTCTTCTCCCAAGACGCGGTAAGCCTGGGCCAGGCGTCGCCATCCCGCGAGATCACCAGGCTCAGATTTAAGGCGCTCGGCTAATCGTTCGACCATTGAGCGGATGAATGCTTGGCGATCTTTACCCGACATTTCCTGGGCGGCTTTAACATCTTCTTGTGTTGGACCTGGGGCTGGTCCCATAGCCGGCCGAGGCGGTGCTGTTAGGCGTGGCTTGATGTCTGAAATTTTAATTTTTTCGCTTTCAGCGATAGCGGCCAGACGTTGGCGGACGATTTCCAACCAAGGCGCATTGGGAGGTGAAATGGCAATCAAGTCGATCCAATTTTGCATCGCTTCCCGGTACTTTTTTTGCTCTGCCAAATCAAGACCGAGATAATAGAGCGCCTTATGTTCACCGGGGTTGAGTTTTTGCGCGGTCTGAAAATATCGCCGCACTTCTGGCGTGAATTCTCCGCCTTCTGCCATAAAGCCGGTTTCACCTGCTGAGGCGGCTATATCGGCGCGGTTGGGATCGACTTGAAAGGCGCGTCTGAACGCCTCTGAAGCATCTTTGAAACGCTCGAGGCTGACCAAAGAGCGGCCAAGCAATAGCCAGCCTTCAATTTTATCCGGGTTTTCCTCCATCCGTGCCTTAAGCGCATTGACCAGGCGCTCCATCTCAGCGTTCGCCGCTTTCACCGGGGCGGCAAATTTACGTTTCGCAAAAGGCAAATCCGGCTTTTGCGGTGAGCCTAAATGCTGGTAAAGGCCAAGCGCCGCGAGGGGGATCACGACGATAATGGCAATTGCCATGGCAAGTCGAAGGCCGCTTGTTTGGCTCGGTGTCGCTGCTGTTTTTTCAAGGCTGGTTTTATCGAGGCGCCGATTAATTTCGGATTTAAGGGCGGCAGCTTCGACCTCGTTCAGCAAGCCACGTTCCACATCGCTGTCAATTTCCGTCAGCTGATCTTGATAGACGATGGCATTGTGATCAGATTGAGCGGCAGCCTCTTTTCGCAGCAGTGGCAGAATAATGACCAGCAAGGAAATCAAGACGAGGGCGGCGATGGCGATCCACAGGGTCAATTGTCGGTCTCCTTGGCTAACTCCTCAGTGTATTTTTTCTGGCGGCGGAAGAACAAAATCAGTCCAGTTAGACCGCTCAGCGCAATGATGATTGGGCCAAACCACAGAACCAAAGTGGCGGCTTTGAACGGTGGGCGGAGCAAAACGAAATCGCCATAGCGCGACACAACATAATCGACGACCGCTTGATCACTGTCGCCAGCGGTCAGGCGCTCTCTCACCAGAACGCGGAGATCGCGCGCCAGTTGGGCATCGGAATCATCAATCGATTGGTTCTGGCAGACAACGCAGCGCAAGCCCTTGCTGATCGAGCGGGCACGTTTTTCCATAAGCGGATCATTTAAGATCTCGCTGGGGTCAACCGCCTGGGCTGATACGGGCAATAACAAAATCAGACATAAGATAAAAAGGGTCTTCATTCTTTGCGCAGCCTTTCCAGAATGGGTTTCAGTGTGCGGCTCCAGTTTTGCGCGGTTATCGGGCCCATATGTTTGTAGCGAATGAGACCGTTTTTATCGACAAAGAAGGTTTCGGGGGCCCCGGTTACACCAAAGGCGATGGCACCTTTGCTAATCGGGTCATCGCCGATGAGGGTATAGGGATCACCATATTTTTTCAGCCATCTCGGTCCGGCTTTTCGGTCGGGCTCTCGCCAGTCGATGCCGTAAACCGGCACGATATTTTTTTCCTTCAAATCCATAAGAAAGGGATGCTCAACCCGGCAGGCGACGCACCAGGAGCCAAAGACATTAACCAGAACGACTTGGTTTTTAAGGTCGGTGTTGGACAATCCCTTGCTCGACCCCGCTATAGGAGGCAGAGAAAACTCAGGCACTTTCTGATCAATTAGAACAGACTCAAGTGACTTCGGATCGCGACCGAGACCGGCGGCAAAATAGACAGCAAGGATGCCCAGCAGGACAAGCGGAATGTAATAGGCGAGACGGTTCATTCGGCCGGCGCTCCGCCTGACACCAATTTGCTTTTCATCGGTGCACCAACGCGGTGGCGGCGATCGCTCAAGCTGACGGCCGCACCTAATACCATGATCATCGCGCCGACCCACATCCACGGGACGAGAGGGTTAAAGTAAAGCCGGGTGATATAGCCGCCGCTTTTTTCATCTTTGTCACCGACCACGGCATAGAGATCGCCCAAGAAGGTTGGATGGATCGCCGCCTCGGTGGTTGGCATGGCGCGAACCGTATAGACGCGTTTTTCCGGCTCAAGTGTGAGCTTAAAATCATCTCCCTTGGTGACAATAAAGGTACCGCGGGTGCCTTTATAATTGGGGCCCTGGAATTCGTTCACGCTTTTAAGGGTATAGGTGTAGCCAGCAACATTTACCTGATCGCCAAACTTCATTACCTGAATGCTTTCAACTTTCCAGGCGCTCGAAGCAGTTATGCCCGCAATGGCAATTGCCAATCCACCATGAGCCAAAGTCATACCCCAACTGGCACGGGGTTGGCGAAAGAGACGGCTTAAGCTGTCAGCCAACGGCACTTGGAAAAGCTTGATGCGTCCGGCCAATTCCGTCAGCGTTGCGGCAAACAACCAAATCGCCAAGGCGATGCCAAAGGCGGCAAAGGCACTGGCCCGGTCGATCAAAGCCCAGGTCAGCAGCCCGCCGATGATTGTGGCCAGTGCCGCAAATTTCAGCTTTGCCGATGCACTAGAAAAATCGCCGCGTTTCCATTTCAAAAAAGGCGCAATGCCCATGACCATGATCATTGGGATCATCATCGGTACAAAGACGCTCTCAAAATAAGGTGCGCCGACCGACACTTTGCCGAGTTCCAGCACATCAATAAACAAAGGATAAAGGGTGCCGAGCAGCACAGAAGCCGCCGCGACGGTGAGTAGGAAATTATTCAATAGCAATCCGCCCTCGCGGGAGACCGGCTGAAACAATCCGCTGCCTTTAAGTTGCGGGCCACGCCAGGCAAACAGCGCAAAGGCCCCGCCGATGGTGATCACCAGCAGCAACAATATAAAGACGCCGCGGGTCGGGT
>Ga0233429_1001275_pt1 | contig 31617 bp, 23 predicted proteins | sample SI_118_April2016_3_FD_179879 | JGI IMG/M metagenome (GOLD analysis project Ga0233429, IMG submission 179879) | Seawater microbial communities from Saanich Inlet, British Columbia, Canada - SI_118_April2016_135_MG | ecosystem: Environmental > Aquatic > Marine > Inlet | place: Canada: British...
CTGGGTATTTTTCTAAAATTCTTTTAGCACAGATACTGTCTTCTGATGTTTTGCCAACCATAGTTGCAGGTGCTTCTTGGAGATTACAAAGAGCTAGATCTCCTGGGCACGCATCTAAGTAATAAGGACTTATTCCAGTTTCTAATAGATTTCCTTTGGCTTCATCAATACAAGTTTTTGCTGAGATCAGATCTGGAGGTACAGTTTCCCATCCTCCGCTACCTTTAGATGCTGGACAATCTACATTTGCCCATTTTGTGGCAATAAGACTTCCTGCATCGTTGGTTTTGGTTTTTAAGAAACGGATATCTCCAGCATATTTTACTAAAGGAATTCCTTTGTAAATTCCATAACAAAGAGCATTTTGGTTTGTTTGTATAGATGGGTCCACTGATTGTCCCATAGATTTAGCTCGTTCATCACAGATTGTTTCTGGACCTAGACCGGCGAATTTGGTGGGTTCTTCTAAAGTAATTTCACAGAATTTAGTACAGGTTCCTTCAGTACAACCTTCTTCTCCGGTACATTCTCCACACGTTCCTCCACAACCGTCATCTCCACAAACTTTTCCTTCACAATTAGTGACGCAGTCTGTTTTAATACATTCTCCTGCCTTACATGATTCTCCATCTGCACAGGCATTACCAAAATCACCACAGTTTTCATTAGTAATACAAAACCCTTCCAAAGGGATTATAAGTTTTTGTTGACTTTCAATGGAATTATCTACATAATCAACTGCCTTATAACAAATCCACTCATCGGTATCAAAACTTACTGGAGCCACATAATCCATGGATGGCGTACACTCTTCTGAAGGAGAGGATTCTCCATATTTCATGCTACTGCATCCGACATTATCTGTACAGATTAATTCTGCCTTTGCACTAATACAAGAAGAAGGAGTGACAATTATCTCTATTTGTGGTTTTTCCTCGTCCCCTATACAAACATCTGGAATAATACAAACTCCCCAGTCATTATCTGAACAGGTTTGGGTTCCTTCAGAGCAAACTCCTGGTAAATCAGTATTGCATGATTTGGTTTCCTCATTTGTACAAACAATGGGGGCAACAAGAGTTATGATAGCAGAAACAGTTAGATCCGTGGTGACTAAATTATTCTGTCCACCGAGGTCCCATGTATTAAATTTAGTAAATGTGATTGGGAGTTCATCTCCAACATTTCCCTCTACTTTAAAAGTTATTTTTGCAATTTCTATTTCTTTAGAAGGGTATTCCGGCACGAAGTCGTCGATAGGGATAGCCTCAGTTTTATATGAATACTCCACTGTTTTCTCAGCTATTTTTATGCCTCCCATTGTAGGTAGAGGGGTCCAAGTCTCGACGTCAAAGTTACTTTTTACACTAACAAGATTTTCCAGCAGAGTATTTTCAAATGGGTTATTAATTGGGGTCAAAGCTTCAGGATAGTTAAACTTAAAATCAATTACTTTAGTTTTACCATCACCAATATTGGCCTTGACAGTAAATGTTGCAATGTCTCCAGGACTTAATTTGGTAGTTGGTAAGCCGTTGACTAGGAATTCAGTAGAAATTCCAGCACTGCCTACAGAATCTGGGACGTAAAATGCTTGGCCAACAAATTGAGAACCAAAGTAAACTAATAATGAAATTAACACTAATGCCCCAATAGAGATGGCGGCAATAATAAGTGGTTTCTGGGCATCAGAAACTGCTCCTCGGTGGGAGTTTCGAGAAGGAATAGGAGTTTTTAATTTCCTTCGTTTAGAAGTTGTTTTCCTTGATGTTTTCTGAATTCTTTTTTTCATTTTAATTGGCCTCCTGGCAGGTACCAGCATAATCATAATTTTTGGCGTAAGCGGCAAGGAATTGAGCGACGTCTTGAGAATTTACGCATTTGTCTCCGCTAAAATCTCCGTCTAGGTCGGAATAATCTTGATTTTGGCATGTTCCGGCAACGTCATAATTTTTGGCGTAAGCGGCAAGGAATTGGGCGACGTCTTGGGAGTTAACGCATCCTTTTGCAGACATGTCTCCTTTAAGGCAACCATTGGACATGACATTGCCTTCAGTTCCTACTCCAACACAACTTGGTGATTCTGATTCGTCTGGGACTCCGTCATTGTCTGAATCGCAAATCCATCCTTCATCAATTTCTCCATCGCAATTGTTATCTAATGCGTCACAGACTTCTTCTACAGCTCCTTCAAAAGGGTCGCATACTTGTTCTTTTCCTGCGGCACAATTATTTAGGGTATGTTCACATATACCCAAGCCACAAGTTGTTGTTCCTAATTCTTCATCAATTTTTCCATCGCAATTGTTATCTTTGTTGTCACAAATTTCTTCTGCAACCGGATTTATATCTTTTTCATTATCATTACAATCTACTAATTCGGTAGAACCAGAACATAGTATGAGATTTGTTTCAGGAGCACCATAACTATCTTGGTCAACATCAGTACAAAGGGGATTACATTTTCCAGAATGATATTGGGAACCCTTGATTGTACAGGTATTCCACCATAAGCCCACAGCTCCATCTGCAGGAAGTTCTCCATTGGGACATGATTCTTGAGAGAGAATAGTTCCAATTAAATCTTCATTAACCTTGCCATCACAATTATTGTCTACGCTATCACAAATTTCTTCTGCATCCTCATTTATACAAATTGCGCATTCAGAAGTGGAAGAGTCGCATACGCCTGGTGCTTGTGGGCAGTTTAATTCAGGAATATCATCACTAGTATCATCGTCACAGTCTTCCCCTCCACAAAGTGCCTCATTTTTAGTATCTCCGTCCTTGTCTGGGCAAACACAGTCACCAGCTTGGCAAGTTTCTCCGACATCACATGAATTTCCTGGTTTCCCACAATCGGTTTCAACATTACAAATATCTGGCCCATCTATAGTTCCATCACAATCATTGTCTTTACCATCACAGATTTCTTCTGCACCAGGATATCTTTCCGGATCAAGGTCATTGCAATCTCCTCCAGAAAAGAGGTCGGGATCAACATTAGTTTCAAAGCAATAATTATCTTCATCTGAGTCCGTACAACAGCTGTACTGTGTAGGAATCGAAGGCCAAGAGTAGAAGGAATTAAAAGTAGTTAACGAATTACCAGATCCACTGTTTCCGGTTGAAGTCTCCGCTACAAATATATCAGAACCTAAATTTCCACATAAAAAATTATCTTCAATTTTATTTTTTTTTGAGTGTACAACTAAATTGATCCCATTATTATTCTCAGAAAGAATATTTTCAGACAATGTATTCTGGGAAGAAGTAGATAGATATATGCCTACATCAAAACCGTCAATTACACAATCTTTAACTTTGGCATTGGTTACTCCAAACATATGGATCCCACTGCCAGTTGAACCACTAATTGTATATCCTGCACAATCTAAAACTAAGAAATCATGATCTGCCGAAATAATTAACCCAATATTTCCACAGGATAATTGTTTAGACAAAGTTGTATCTCTTATTACTCTGTCTCCGCAGGCACAATCAATATAACCTGGTTCTCCAAGTATCCCACCACAGTCTTTAGCTATTCCAAAAACGGCGAATAATGACAAAGTAAATATAGAGATAATTAAAAATAATCCAATCCTCTTTTTAAACATCATAATAGATATAAAAGAATTAATTTTAATATATAAATGTAACTGTTATTTAAGGAGGGTTTTGAGGATTTCTTTGACTTTAGACGGGCTAGCTTTTCCTTTAGTTTTTTTCATAACTAAGCCAACTAATGAATTGAGAGCTTTTTCTGAACCTTTTTTGTAATCTTCGACCGCTTTCTTTCCTTCTTTGATTGCTTGTTGAGCAAATGTTTCTAATTCGGATTCTCCTTTAATTGATTGAAGATTTTCTTTTTCTACTTTTTGTTTTGGAGAGAAATCTTTCTTAGCTAGTTCTTCTAATAAAGAGCGACCAATCTCTGGAGAGATGTCTTTGTTTTTCCATAAAGTAATAAGTTCTAAAAGATTTTTTTCTTTAAAGTTAATTTCTTCAAAGTCTTTTCCTTCTAGGTTAAGGACGCGGAGAAGTTCTTTCCTGAGCCAGTTGGAGAGCCAGACTACATCTAGAGATTTATGTTTGTCGAGGAAATTAATTACATGAAGATCTCCAGCCAAGATTTCGGCAGTATCTTTAGAAACTCCTTGTTTGGTTATTTTTTTTGCTTTGATATCTGGAGATTCGGGAAGAGACTTTTTTATTTCGGAAAGGAAAGAAGTTTTAATTTCTACTATTGGAAGATCGGGATCGGGAATGAAACGATAATCAAGAGCTTGTTCTTTACTACGCATGAATTTGGTAGTTCCTTCTTTATCATCCCAGGCCCTAGTTTGTTGTTCGATTCTTTTTCCTTTAGAAACTTCTTTTTGTTGACGAGAAATTTCATATTCAATTGCCCGAACGATACTTTTGAAAGAATTGACATTTTTTATTTCTGTTCTTCCATATTTTGGAGGAATGCTGACATTAACGTCGCATTTTACACCCATATTTTTATTGACTGCTTTTACATAAGTGAGGGTTTTAATTAGGGCTTTGAGCCATTCTCTAACTTTTTCTACGTCACGGAAATCAGGATCAGTTACGATTTCAATTAAAGAATATCCGCTTCGGTTGTAGTCCACGGAACCTGAGACTGGGTCCCATCTGGCAGGGTCTTCTTCTAAGTGAACTTCGGTGATGCCAATTCCTAAGAAAGATCCTTTTTCTCCGACGGGAACAGCATAACTTCCAGACATGGTTTTTTGATAACCAGTGGGAAGGTCTGGCCAGGAATAATGTTTTCTTTGCCAGACAAGTTCTTTATTAATTTTGCAACCAAACATTAAGGCAGTTTTGATAACTTTTTCAACTGCTTCTTTATTGGGAAGTGCTGGTTTGGAACCTGGTTGGGCCGTGCAAACTGGACAGATATTAGTATTGGGTTTAGCTTTTGAATTTACTTCGCAACAACAGAAAAGCTTCTGGTTAGTTTTGGAAACATCTATGTAAACATGAATTTCTAACCCACACTTGAATTTAGACATGTTTTTTGGTAGAAGTTTGAGAAATATAAAGGTTGTGGTCAAGAAAGTCGTTGTATTTTTTGTTTATGTGTAAGAGCACTACGCACGGCACTAGATGAATTCTCAAAACATTGAATTCATGTGCCTCCCTTCTGATGAGTGTAACTCATCGAGGCACGGTGAATCAATTCACCTTGTGTTTGACAGTAGTGCTCTTAATTAAGTAGTGTAAGGTAAAGGTTGTGGTAGTATTATTGGAGTAAATGAATTCTTATTAAGGAGTTTTTTCTTGAAAAGAAGATGTTCTTAGAAATTATTTTGGCATTGGTGTTTGGGATGGGGGCTGGAATTGTAACCGGCTTAATCCCCGGGATTCATGTGAATTTAATTTCTTTATTAGTATTGAGTTTATCTGGGGTTTTGTTAGGATGGGTTTCTCCGATTGCATTAGGGGTTTTTATTATTAGTTTGGCTTTGACGCATACTTTTTTAGATTCTCTGCCAAGTATTTATTTGGGGGCGCCAGATGCGGGACAGGAACTGAATGTTCTTCCTGGACATAGGTTGTTGCATAAAGGAGAAGGACACAATGCAGTTGTTTATACTGTGATTGGTTCTTTAGGTTGTTTAATATTAGCAATGTTATTGTTTCCTTTGTTTATTATAGGAATGGAATGGATTTATCCTCTTGTTAAAGGGGTGATTGGATATATCTTGGCAGTAATCATGATATTTATGATTGGGAAAGATAAAGGAAAAAGGTTGAAGAGTTTAGTGTTGTTCATGGTGGCGGGATGTTTAGGATTGATTGTATTTAATATTCATGGATTGAAGCAGCCGTTGTTTCCTTTACTTAGTGGGTTGTTTGGGTTTTCTATTTTATTAGTTAGTTTGATGCAAAAGTCTAAAATTCCAAAACAAGATTTGAGTAAGCCGTTGACAATTTCTAAGAAGAATATTATGAAATCAGTATCTGCGGCGACGGGGGTTGGATTTATTGCGGCGTTTTTGCCGGGCTTTGGTTCGTCGCAGGCGGCGATTGTAGCGACGAATATTGTTGGTGATGTGGGTGATGAAGGATTTTTATCTTTAGTTGGGGGAATTAACACTGCAAATATGTTAATTTCAATTGCTACTGCTTTTGTATTGAATAAAGCTCGGAATGGAGCGATATTGACAGTAAATAAATTATTAGGTGGGGTTGGTTTTAAAGAAATGATTTTGTTTTTAGGAGTGGCTTTAATTGTCGGAGGGGGAGCGGCGTTGTTGGCAATTGAACTATCAAAAGTTTTTTCTAGATTAATTGTAAAAGTTAATTATAATTACCTTATTTTTGGAATTTTGGGATTTATTACTTTGTTGACGTTTTATTTTGATGGGTTTATTGGATTGCTGGTTTTGATTACGGCAACTGCAGTGGGATTGGTGGCTTCTTCGTGGAAGATAGGGAAGAATCATTTGATGGGTTGTTTAATACTGCCAGTTATTTTGTATTTTGTACTTTGAGAAGTAATCTGTCCAAAATGGAAAATATTTGTATACTAGGGCACGGCGCGTAGATTTTTGTTCAAAATATCACAAAAATGCGCCTCGACTTCGTCAGGGCGCCAGTATACAAAAGATATTATTCTGGACAAGACCCCAATTAAGAAAGAAATATAAACTTTCGATTTTTATTTTCTTTATGGTTGATTCCTGGTTTGTTTATATTTTAGAATGTCGTGATGATTCTTTGTATACTGGGATCACTAATGATTTGGAGAAACGGATGTTGGCCCATAAAGAAGGTAAGGGAAGTAAATATGTTCGGGCGAAAAGATTTAAACAAATCTTGCATGCGATCTCGGTTGCTGATAAAAGTGAGGCTGCTAAGATTGAATATCAAATTAAACAATTAGAGAGGAATGATAAAATTACTTTTTTTATGAAACATTCTGATTTGGTGTTTTGAGAATTATTTTAGTTTAGAAATAATTTTTCTAATAAATTATATTTGTTGAGGATGAAATAGAATACTAAAATAATTACTGCGACGGCGATGGTTAAAAGAATGTATTCCATGATCTTGGAGATTATTTTTTTATTTTGGTCGTGTTTTGATTTTACTTTGAAGATTCTGACTGGTTGTTCGATTCCTTTTAGATAAGTATGGCCTAAATCTAAATGGGGGATTTCGTTTTTGTTCATGTGTTGTTGAACGGATTCGGTGAAGTAAATTTGATCTGGAGGAGTAATGGATTCTACTCGGGAAGTGATGTTGACTGAATCTCCATAAACATCCTTATCTTTTAGGAGAACTTCTCCCGCGTGAAGAGCGACACGAATGTGAAGAGGATTTTGATTATTTTTGTTGTGTTCTTGGAATTCTTTTTGGAGGTCGATTGCGCAGAGAAGGGCGTCGGTGGGAGAATGAAAAGTGATAAGAAATGCATCACCAATTTTTTTTATGATATTTCCGGAATGTTTTTTGAAAATAGGATGGGTGAGATTGTCAAAGTTATCTTGGAGATCGTTTAATTGTTGTCGGGTAGACTGTTGAATCTTAGAAGTGTATCCTACTAGGTCAATAAACATAATAGTTAGAATCTTTGAGTGTGGTTGTGGTTCCATTGTTTCTAAGTATTAGTAGAAATTTATAAATTTATAGATGGAAGAAACTATTGTTTACGGGGAGGTTGTTGAGATTCTTGTTTGGCTTGTTGAAGAGCCTGCTGGATTTCTTGTTCCTTCCAAGAGGTTTCTCTTAATCTCTCGACGATTGCCGTTTCTGTGTGTTTATTTTGTAATTCTGTTTTAATATAATTCTTTAATTGAGGAGAGTCGCTAGTAGGATGGGGTTTTTTGAAGAAGTACGTTGCGATGATAATTACTGCAATGATAATTAATATTGCTAGGATGTAAACCCAGAAATCTTTAAAGAAAATGAAGATGGCTGGTTGTTGTTTTACTGGTTGAGTGGGGATAGGAAGGTTAGGATCTATTTTAGTTGGATCTGGTTTAGGGTCGAGGGTTAAACATTTCTTATCTAAATCTGGTTTTACTTTTTCTGAGGTACAATGATGTTCATCAAAACAATTACGATATTGTTTATCGTCTGTGCAATCGCTCCAAAGGGAGCAAATCCATGATTCTTGACATTCTGTACAAGATTGAGTTTCTGTTTTTTGAGGTTGACATTTATTCTTGTCTAAACAAGTTCTAGCTTGAATCTTGTCTTTATTACAGAAATCCCAAGAAGAGCAATCCCATTCTGGAGTGCAAGATTGTCCACCGACTGGAAAGTATTCTGGAGGGGGAGTGTAAGGAGGAATGTCTCCGTAATCAAATCCAGGATCATCTTCAGTGACGGTTAGAGTAGTAGAAGTGAAAAGGGTATTTACTATTGGGACTTCTGTGGTGATAATGGTGAGATCTTGAATAGAGATTACTGTTTGTTGTGGGGGGATGAGATCATCTTTGGTTAAGAAAGTGAACTTAGCTAAAGAGGTTGGTTTTGATTTAAAAATATCTTCTAAAGAAGAACCTTCCATGGCAAAAGTTATATCTCCACTTTTAGAAGGATTGTTAAGATCATTGTTGTTGATGTTATCTTGGGGAACCCAATTTCCGGGGACAAGGTTCTGAGAATCGATATGTTGGAGATGTTCTGGATTAAAAGAAATTTGGAGACGGTAATTAGTAAATTTTTGTAGTTCCTTTTTGAGATTATCTAGTTCGGGGTAAGCAATAACTTCAATGGAGAATTGTTTACCGAGACCTACATCTCCAAGAAGAGGATTAATTCCAGCGTTTTTTTCTTGGAGATTGTCTTTGTTTAAGGGAGTTAATTCTGCTGAAACTAGGGGGATGAGAAGAATTAGGAAAAAAAAGAATAATATTTTTTTAGTAGGCATTTTATTTAAGAGTTTATTCTAGTTTAGATGGACAACTTGGAAGTCCTACATCATCCCAGAATTTGTATGGAGTTACTAAGAGCATATAATCTATGTTGTCAAAACAACCATCTGGTCCAGGAGTGCTTAATTGTCCGACTAAGTGAGCGAAATCACCGATGTAACAACCATTTAAGTTAATGTAAGTGGGGAAGACAAAAGTTCCATCTTGAGTATCAGTTCCGGGACAGTAATCCATATTATCATTGATGCCGTCGCCGTCAGAGTCTAATTCACTATAATCAGGGATGCCGTCGCCGTCTTGATCACAAATATTGTTTCCTTGACCATCTAAACAAATTTCTTCTGAATCTGGGATGCCGTCGTTATCATTATCTGGATCGATTGTATCTGGGATGCCGTCGTTATCAGTATCTAAATTAGGATCTGAATCATCAGCAGGATCTGCTACATCTCCTCCTTCACAAGCGCCGACGTCAGTTTCACAAGTCATACAGTTTTCATAATCTTGGGAGATACCATCTCCACAACTTGGAGAGGATTCTTGGAGTAATTCTGTACATTCATTAGAACCTGGGCCACAGACTTCATCTGGAAGAACACATTTTCCGGTTTCGTAATTGCAAACTTTTCCTTCATCTTTGTAAAGAGAATCGCATCTTCCTTCTCCGTCAAGAATTTCGTTTCCTTCTTTATTACATTCTAGAAGGACATGATTATCACAAACATAATGGAAACCACATTCTTGGTCTCCTCCTTTGGTACATTGTTCTGCACATTCGGCATAACATTGTTTTGTTCCTAGGTTATCTTCATCAGAACAAGTGTGTCCTGCTTGAGGGTTACAGGTTCCACATTTCCAACCTTGATCACAAATGTCATTGTTGGGATTTTCATCAGTTTGTTGGTTACAATTATTATCTACGCCATCACAAACCTCTTCTGCAGTGGGATTGATTAAAAGATTGTTGTCATTACAATCCTGATCTTCTTTTCCTTCCAAGTATGCGGGGTCTGAAGGTGCACAAACGTTACTTTGTGCGATAGTATAGAAAGTATCTTGATCATCATCTTTGTAATAATCTTTAGTTACCCAATGGAATGGATCTTGGTCATTACAATCATCTTTTACAGCGGAATCGATTCCTGGTTGAGCCTTATGTACGCAAATGTTTGTGGGAGTTCCAAAAAAAGTGTCGCCATCCTTGTCTTGATAGAAATTTTGTTTGGTACAAGCAATAGTTATTGTAGAGGAACCAAAGAGGGCTGGGTCAAATACACTGAGACCATAGGAGCCATCATATTGGACATTAAAAGAATTTATGGAAATGGTTGCATCGCTGGAATCTACTGCGCCAGCATCTTTAGTTGTAAATGATAATTTGAGTAAAGGGGTTGATTGAGATTTGTAAGCTTTATTGGGGTCGTCGGTAAGGAAGCTGCAAGTGATTACTCCATTATCATCTATGCATGACCCAGAAAATCCAGGAAGAAGATTTTGTCCAGAATTATAAGTTAAAAAGGTGTTGTAAGATAAAGTTACTTCATAATTAAGGAATTTTTGGAGATTCTTTTTAGTTGGTCCATCTCCTTCAAGATGGGCTTTAACTGTTACCGTAAAAGGATCTCCAGCATCCGCTTCTGCAGTTATTGGATCAAGGGCTATTTGTTTGGATGCTGCAGTTTCTAAGGGAATTACTACTTTAAACGCTTCTCCAACAAATTGTTGTGAAGAAAGAAGAGCGAGGAAAGCAAGAATAATAATTATAATTACAGTAACTAAAGAAATGATTAAAGGTTTGTGATAATTTTTAGGAGAATGATCTATTACTTTAAGCGGTTGTTGATTATTCTTTTGATCTCCTCTTTTTTCCATCTTCTCTTTTTAATTAGTTAATTTATTAATAAATAAATCTGGATTTATTAAAGTTGTCTTTTTTTATCTGTTTTGGTTATCTATTTTAACTTTGTTTGACATGCTGATAGGCCGATACTTTCCCAATATTTGTAGGAAGTTACAAGTTTAGTGTAATCTGTATTATCAAAGCAACCATCTGGTCCAGTAATACTTTGGGATCCTTCTAAATGAGAGATGTCTCCAGAGTAACAACCGTTTAAGGAAATGTAGCCAGTGGATAAGGTGAAGGTTCCATCTTGAGTATCAGTTCCGGGACAGAAATCATTTCCATCTGGGACTTCGTCTCCATCAGTATCTGGGTTTTCTGGGGAGAACAAATTTGTTGCTTCTTTTTCAATTGCTTTTTGTTCTAAATAAGTTTCATAATCATTAGTTAAGCCGTCACTGTCCTGATCATTAATTGGTTTTCCTTCAGCGTTGTACTGGATAATGCAAGAATCAAGGACTTCTGGTGGGCATTGACAATCATTAGGACAGGTAAGGATGGTTTCATAATATTCACAATCGTTGTTTCCGCACGAAGGGGTTTGTCCTGGAGGAACTTCAAATGTTGCGGCGCCAGTAGGAGTAATTGGTTGAGATTCTTCTTCTGGACAAAGAGTTTTATCTCCAACACAAAATTCTTGAAGAGCGAAGTTTGATCCACAGGTAACTTTAGAAATGTAGTTTCCTTTTTCCGCTGCGGACTCAGAATTGTAAGTAGTGCCCCAAAGAGAGATTCCTTGAGAGAAGAGAACTGGTTCGCTAAGGTGATTGGTTATTTCTAAAGCAGAGAATCCAGGACAGCCAGAAACGAGGAGGTCAATTTTATTTCCTGGGTTGATTCTGTTTTTACTGGCTAAGATTTGAAGAGGGAAGTTGATATTAAAATTAGATTCTTGAATGAGGTTGTTGCAAGTTAATTTGAGGGTGTGTTGGCCAAGACTATTAGTTGATTCGCTGTTGTAAATGGAAGTGTAATCTCCTAAACCAAGATCAACGAAGATTAATTTTCCTTCGTTGTTGTAGAGTTCTAAGAAAGACAAGGAATTACATCCAGTTACAGTGATTTCTACTTTATCTCCAAGAGAATAAGTTTCTTCATTAGTTGTAGCTTCAAGAGCAAATGCTAACGGAACTAGGAGCAAAGTAATGAGGATAAAAATTGTTTTTTTCATTATTGGCTGTGAATTGTAGTAAGGGTTTCTCCGTTTTGATTAAGGATATATTGTTTATCAAAATCATAAACGAAAACTTTTTTGGTGACTGGTAAGACCGGGAGATCATAAGTTACTGTAGAAATATAAGTTTGTCCTACTTGCATTCCTCCTTCAATAATTTCTCTTTTGAAAGTAAGAATTTTATCTCCGTTTTGTCCATCTTTCTCAAAGATTTGAGTAATGATGAAAACATCTGTTTGGATATCGACAAGAGCTTCAACTTCAGTAGTGAAATCTTTGGTGCCTAAGTTAGTTACTTGAGGAGTTAAGTCAGTAGCTTTGAATCCTCCTCCTTCGATTGAGATTCCTTGAACTAATGGTTGGGACGGATTTACGGTTATGGGGGTGGGAGAAAGGGTTTCATCTTCTAGGGAGATTAAGTCTGTATCTCCCAATCCCAGTTTAAGGGCTTGAAATTCTGTGAATTGGATGTTGAATTCCCCTTCACTATCTGGGGTGAATGTTATTTCGGCGATGTCTGTATGGCCAGAAGCAGCTTTGGTGTAATCCAAGGTAGCATGTTCAAAAGTGATTTGACCATTATTGCACTCATGAATATAAAAGTCATTTCCCCAGTCGAGTTTACTAGTTATGGAGCAGGTCCAAGTAGGTGGGTAATTCATTTGGAAGTTTATGGCAGTGGATTCTCCACCAAGATTGGCTTTTACAGGAAGAGTGAAAGGTTTTCCTAATTGCACTTGGTCCGAGTTGTCGAGGACTAAGCCTGCGAATCCAGTTTGTGCTGTTTCTAAAGTGTAAAAAGCTTGTCCTGCTGTGGGGCCTGTTTGAAAAATGAAGAATAAAGAAATTAGAAGAATTGCTCCAACAGTAATAACTCCAATGATTAATGGTTTTTTATCTTGAGGGGGTTTACTTTTGGGTTGATGAGTATAGTAATGTTGTTTTACTGGTACTGGTTTTTTATTAGGTTGATAATAGTTCATTTATTTATTGAAGAACAGTTTTAATTTTCCGGCGATACAAGAGATCATTGGAAAAAGTTTGTTGTTTTGATCTATGCAGATGCTGACATCTGTTTTAAGATTGGATTTGGTGTATCCTTGTTGAATAAGAATGCATTGGTTGTTTTGGCAATTTTGTCCTTGAAGGCAAGTTCCACAAGAACCTCCGCAGCCGTCTGGTCCGCATTGTTTTCCTGCGCATTGTGGGATGCATTCCGTCCGAGTAATTTGTGTTCCAGTAACAGAGGTTATGTGGTTTATTTCTCCGGTTAAAACCTTCGTATCGCTTACAAAATCATTTGATAAGTCTATACTTAAAGTTTCTCCAACATTTACTCCTCCCAAAATATTAAAATTTATTGAGGCTATGTTAAATAAACCATTGGCAGATATGCATCCAAATAGACAACTTTTTTGAAATATTATTTCTCCTGGCGTATTTGCATCAAATCCTGTGCCAATCGTCCAAGTAGCATCCGTCAGACTATTTGTACCTGCTACATTCAATTTGGTCGGGTCATAAATTATTTTTGCTTTTACAGCTTTTGCATTAGCATTGTCTGCAATTTGTGCTTTTACAGTAAGGGTAAAAGAATCGCTAGCTTCATTAGCGGTAAAAGGGTCTATACCTATTTGGCCATCTACCCAGACCGTAGAAACTTCATCAGTTAATGCCAAGGAAGAAAAACTAAGCATTAGGATGAAAGCAATCAAATAAAAGATTGTTGATTTTGGAGTTTTCATTTATATACCTCATTTTTAATTTTGTTTGTTGCATGTTTCAACATAATTTTTTTCTATACTTTCTGCAAGAATGGCGATGTCTTCAATTGTGACGCAACCATCTTCATTTACATCTCCATCAGAAGCGGTTAAATTTTCATCTGAATTCTCGGCAGTACATACCTCAACATAATTTTTTTCTATACTTTCTGCAAGAATGGCGATGTCTTCAATTGTGACGCAAGTATCTCCAGTTACATCTCCCAAGGTCCCTTCCCCATTGGCTGATTGTTCTCCAGTTTCTGTCCAGGAGGTGCCGTCGCAAGTGTAATCTCCTAGTTGGCCATTTGTTGTTTCTGATTTACATTCAACCCAGTCGTTTCCATTTTCGCAGATCCATTGAGTGCCAAAAGTTTCATATTGGCTGTAACAATTCCCTTCACTATCAACACATGAAGTTTCGGCGCAGCATCCTTTTCTAGGATTACCTGGGTACTTGGGATTATAGCTCCAGATACAGTACTTATCTCCTCCCTCTGAGGAACAATAAGTAAATTCTGCATTCGTAGAGCAATCAGCTGGAAGACAAGAAGGACTTTCGTCAACAAAGCCATTACAATTATTGTCTATCTGGTCACAGGATTCTGTTGCTTCGGAGTTTATCTGGACGTTGACGTCATCACAATCTCCTCCTGGCAGAGAATCTTTGCAAATGGCAGTGTATGAAATTATGGCAGGATAAGATGTTGTTGGTTTAAGTGTTGAGCCACACGAAACTATTATGTCTGTTTCAACATCCTCATTCCTCATTGGTATTGTGGTTGTTTTTTTCGCAGAGGCACACCCGCCATAATCAACACAAAGTGTGTTTCCTGTTGAATATTCCTCTTCTGGAAATTTTATGGTTTTACTGGGAAGACAAGTTTTCTCTTTGCAGTATCCATCGTTATCTGCGTCGGTGCACATGTATCCAAGAAGACATTGAGGATATTGTTGTTCTTGAACCTGTTCCTGCACTAAGGGACCAAAGTCCTTTATTTTTTCGAGGTTCTGTTTCCCGTCAGCCCCAAAATTATTAAAATCTCCTTGGGGAATATTTTCAGGAAGAGAAGTTGCAGAATTAATTAGAGTAATGAATACAAGTATAACTAAGGCTAAGTTCACCCTCTTTTTAATATGGTACATATTATATAAGAATTAAATTTTAAGTATTTATATAATTTTCTTAGAATGGGAAGCTATTTCTTGAGTTCTTCAGCAAGAAGAGAAGTAATATCTATTTTACTTTGTGGTTTTTCGATAGTGTTGGTACAAATAATTTGTTTTACTCCTTTTGCTTTCATCTTTTTGATGGCTCCTTCTACAAAGAGTCCATGGATGCAAATGGCTGTTATTGATTTTGCTTTTAGTTTTTTTGCTTTCTTGGCAGCTTCCATGATGGTGTGTCCGGTGGAAATGATGTCATCCACAATAATAACATTTTTATTTTTTATTTCGATGGGATTTACCATTTTTGATTCTACTTTCCTTGAAGATAATCTAACTTTTCTTAGAACTGTAGACATAACAGAGATTCTTTTAGCGATTCGTTGTGCCCATTGATAAGATTCCCAATCTGGCCCAATGATTACTTCGTTTTTGAAATTCTTCTGAATGTAATCTGCGATTACTGGATTAGAAGTTAAAGCAACAGCTTTGTTTTTGAAAACCCAATTCATCTTTCTGATTCTGTGCAAATGGGGGTCAATGGTGATTAATTTATCTGTATATTTTGATAGAAGTTCGGCCATGATATTGGCAGAGATATTTTCTCCAGCGTGAAAGCGTTTGTCTTGGCGCATGAATCCTAGATATGGTGCGACGAGAGTTATTTTTTTTACTCCGAGTTCTTTGGCATTTTTAGCGGCGAAAATAATTTGTTGTAGGGACTGGTTGGGATTGGGTTGAAAAGTTTGACAGATGATTAAGTGTTTATTTTTTACAGATTTAGTGAATTGTAAGTAGATTTCTCCGTCAGGAAAGTTATTGAGTTTAGTTTGGAAATAAGGAATGGAAAGTTTTTTAGAAAGTTTTTTAGCTAGCTTTTCTGAATTGGAAAGATTAGTTATAACTGTGTTTTTCATTTTAATTTTTTTATGTACAGATGCCCATCTCTGAACAAGTTGAGGTTCCTGGGCAACTACCACAATCAATAGTTCCACCACAGTTATCATTTATAATTCCACAACTGATAACTCCACCAGCATATTGTTGGTTGAGGCATTCATTTAATTCGCATGCTTCTTCTTCCTCGACAGGTTCTGGTTCTTCTTCTTCTATCTCTTCAATACCTAAACCTTTTAATCCAGTCTCATCCGAATCTCCACAAACAACATATTCTGTATTTTCTGGATCTACGCAAGCAGCACCAAGATATTCTCCTTCTTGATTACAAAGACCTTTACAAACTTTTTCTTCTTCACAAATATTAAATTCTTCTTCAACATCATCAATTCCTTCGCAGTAAAATTCCATCACTTTTGTTGTTGTTTCACAAAACTCATATGCCCATTCGCCGTTGCCATACTCATCATTTAGGGAGGTAAAAGAAGGAATCTCTGGGAAATCTCCATTATCTGTTTCTTGGCAACCATAAAGATCATAATCAGCTTCTTGACAGATATCTTTTTTAGTATTGCATCCCATTCCGAAATCTGCACAATCAATGTCTATTTCCTCGAGTTCGTTTCCGTCACAGTAGCTTTCTTCTAAGATAGTCCCATAATCACAATTATCATCAAAGAAAAAATTGACGCCAAATTCATTTGTGTATAAGATATTACCATTTACAAAAGGATCGAGAGGATCTTCTTCTGAATCCACACAAGCAATTTGAGAAAAATCTTCCAATAAACATTCTCCATCATAACATTTCTTTCCTTCTAAAGAACAATCAACAATGGAACTAACTGGTTTATTTCCATCACAGATGTAGTTTTTGAGGGTGTTGCTTTCTTCTTCCCAATCATCATAATCATCATCTTCTACACAATGAGGAGAATTCCAACTTTCTAAGCCATACTCGTCGGCAGAATGAATTTGGCCAAAGTCTCCCAATTCGCAGAAAATTAATTCGAGATCAGCAATTAAACATTCCCCCCAGACACATTTTCCTTCTGAGCAAGTAGTAATTTTATAATCTGGAACCTTTTCATCGCAGAACCAATGTTGAAGGGTGTTGCTTTCTTTTTCCCAATCATCATAATCGTCGTCTGCTACGCATTGGTCAGTTTCACTGTATTTATTGCCATATCCATTAGTATATTTTACTTTATTATTTTCTGAATCTTCTGTACAAGAGATTAGAGCGGGGTCGTTGGTGATGCATTCTCCATAATGACATACTTTTCCTTCTGCAGAACAATCAATGGTTTCGTAATCTGGAGTGTTTTCATTGCAGAACCAATGTTTTAATGTATTGCTTTCTGTTTCCCAATCATCATAGTCATCGTCTGCTACACACTCATCCCCTTCCCAGTTTTCTTCTCCAAATTTATTAACATATTCTATTTCGTCCCATTCTGTTTCTTCACAAGAAACTAGATTGGGATTTTCAGCAACACATTTTCCTTCATTGCAAGCCATTCCTTCTAAACCACAATTATAAGGAGGGGTCATTTTAAATTCATTTCCTGCACAGTAATACTCTATTAAAAGATTGGTCATAGGAATACATTCGTCTGAATTCCAATCATCTACATTATGGATACTATTTGATTCTACGGTTCCTTGATTGTAATAATCCAAACCGTCATCTCCCCATTCATCGCAACTTAAATAATCTGGATCTGGTAAGACACATATGCCATCGTGACATAATGCGGCCCCATGTTCATTCTCATCGTTGGTGCAATCATACCATTGAGATTCGGGAAAATCTAATTCGCAATAATATTGGCGAACTTCGGTCCGATCAAAAGAACACTTATCTTTTTTGATATCTACAGTTCCAGTGAATTTGTGAAACTCGGTAATTCCATAAACGTAGGGGTCCCCAAGAGAAAACTCTCCTCCTGTCTCTAAATCTTCGCACCAGTTGGTTTCGTTTACTTCAACACATTTTCCATCCTGACAAAGAGCATTTTGGTAAACGCAATTTTGAGTATAATCATCAGCAAGCTCATCAGAATCACAATAAACTTCTTTTATGTGTTCTTCATCTTGGCAAGTGTCTTTTAGAATAATATTTTCTCCATCAATAGTAGTGTAATCTACTTCTCCATAGGTCCAAATATCCAGCTTTCCTTCTAGATCTTTGCAACTGAGGTGGTTTTCATCAATGGGAACGCATTCTCCATCTACGCATTTGGCATCTAGAATAGTGCAGTCAACTTTTTTGGAGAGTGCAGGATAAGGAAAGAGGCCATTATCTAGTTGATAAATAGGATTAAGACAATAATATTCTGTAAGAATGGCCTGATTGGGATACATTCCACTATCACATTCATCTACTTGGTGGTCAACCTCTTCATAGAGATAGGTTAATTTTCCAGAATCAAAATAAGATTTTCCATCGTCAGAATCATAACACCAAGTGGTACATTCAATATCCCCTTCATAAATATATTGGTCTCCAGAATAGGATTCTCCCAATTTTTCATTGTCTGCTTCGTTGGGTTCTTTGATGTCATCATTTACATCCAGAGTTATATGGATTTCATCAGTAGATTCTAAGTCTAAACCAAATTTTAGAATGTGAAGTTTGATGGGATTATAGTAATGCAAACATCCTCCTGGTTGAATTTCCATTCCTTCTTGCATCCCATAATCAAAGATGGATTCTTGACCATTAACTTCTACTTTGATTTGGAATTCTTCTTCAACAAATCCTTCTCCGGCGTTACAAATTTCAAAATGGTAAGAGTTAATACAATAAGCGCTATGAACTGGAGAAAATATTTCTCCAACATAAAGATCTGGTGGGGGAAGTTCAAGTAAACATTCTGAAGAACAGCCATCTAAAGGAACGTTGTTGCCATCATCACATTCTTCAGCAATGCTGTCAATGATATTATTTCCGCAGAATTCTACCTTACATCCTGAAGAACAGCCATCAAAGTCTTCTTGATTTAGATCGTCACATTCTTCTCCAATTTGAAGTAAACCGTCGCCACAACCTTCTAATTTACAATTAAATGAACAACCATCAAAATCTCTAGGCAAACAATTCCAGTCGCCAATATTCATACATTCTTCTGAAGAAGTGCAGGAGGTTCCATCTGAACAGTGGCTGCCATCGTCACATTGTTCTTCTTCTTGGATGATTCCATCTCCACAAAGAGGACCAGATACTTCTTCTAGAATACATTCTGTTGTGCAATATTCTTGATCTGCACCATATTGTTGTTCGGGAATTACCCCATTGTTCTCGCCATTATCACACTGTTCTTCTGGATAGTCTGGAATGTTGTTGTTAACATTGTTATCTCCACAATATTCTAATTGACAAGTTGCTGAACAACCATCTCCTTCCTCATTGTTACCGTCGTCACACTCTTCATTAGTGGGATTAAATTTAGAATCTCCACATACTGAGGGGACACAAGCTCCAGAAACACAAGTATAATCTAGGCCAAAAACCTCTTGGCAATTTAATAATGAAGACTGAATAGAATTATTTCCTGAACAAATGGCTTCATACATAAAAGGAAGACCCTCTTCTTTACAGGTATCATATTCGACAACACATTCTTCAATGGGATTTCTAGACCCGGTTTGAAAGATTGTATATGCATATGCACTGGAAGCTATTTTAAAATCTTCTCCTCCACTGAATACTCCATCTAAATCTAGGCAATAAGAATAAATCTCTGTTGTGGGATTTCTTCCTTTTCCAGAAGTTCTACTTTGTGCTTGTGCTTTTGCTTCGGCACAATACCCCTCTTCTTCTTTGGCTTTTTGATAAGATTTAGTAGCTTCATTTTGTTGATATATTTGTTCCATGTAATTTCTGGCAGGAGCTTTAAGAAGAAAAATATTTTGAGTGTGATTAATTGTTTGACGAGAGATTGGTATTCGGCCGGCTTCTCCAATTGGTGGTTCGTAAAAGGTAAAAGATAAAACTGCTAAGAGAACCACTGCTATAATAAAAATTAACGAACTCTTATCTAACACCTTTTTTTTCATACTTTAAGTGTAATTGTTTTTTGTTTTATAAATGTTTTTAATATCCTTTAAAGAAATATTTATATAATTGGTGAGTTTGAAGAAAAGTTATGGCAAAAGAAAAAGAAATTTATCATTGGGCAGATAAATATGCTGAACAGATAATTAGGTCTAAAGGAGATAAAAAGGAATATGTAATAGCTGCAGGAATAACTCCAAGCGGAACTATTCACATGGGAAATTTTAGAGAAGTAATAACTCAAGAGATAATTAAAAGAGCTTTAGAAAGTAAAGGTAAGAAAGTCCGTTTCTTTTATTCATGGGATGATTTTGATGTGTTAAGAAAAGTTCCTAAGAACATGCCAAAACAAGAGATGTTAAAAGAGAATTTAAGAAAAGCGATTAGTGATGTTCCCGATCCTTTTGGTTGCCATGATAGTTATGCGCTTCATAATGAAAAAGAGATGGAGGAAGAAGTGCCTAAAGTGGGGATTAATCCAGAATTTCTTTACCAACATGAATTGTATAAGAAAGGAGTTTATAATGATGTGATTAAAATTGCTTTAGAAAATACTGAAAAGATAAAAGAAATCTTGAATAAATTTAGAAAAGAAGATTTGCCTAAAGAATGGCTACCAATTGCAATCTTCTGTCCGAAGTGTGGAAAGGATACTGTGGATAGTTTGGGGTATGTGGGCGGTTATGAAATTGAATATAAATGTGAATGTGGTAGTGAAGAGAAGATTGATTTCAATAAAGTTAAAGGAGTTGTTAAATTAAAGTGGAGAATAGATTGGCCAGCCCGATGGCATTATTATAATGAAGATTTTGAAAGTGCAGGAAAGGATCATTTTGCTTCTGGAGGAAGTGTAACTACAAGTAGAATGATTCAGAAAGAAGTTTATGGAACTGAACCCCCATTTGGTTTTGCTTATGAATGGATTGGGATTAGAGGAAGAGGCCAGTTTGCATCTTCGGCAGGAGTTGTAGTAACGTTGAAGGAGATGTTAGAAGTTTATGAACCAGAAATGATTAGATGGTTATTTGCTTCATCTAGACCCAATGCAGAATTTTCAATAACTTTTGAAGTAGATATAATTAAGCTATATGAAGACTTTGATAAGTGTGAAAGAATTTATTTTGATGTTGGAGAATTTTCTGAAAAAAATAAGGCCAAACAATCAAGAATCTATGAATTAAGTTGTATTGACAAAGTGCCTAAGAAAATTCCTTATCAACCATCATTTAGGCATCTAACTAATGTTTTACAAGTAAATGAATTGGATGTAGAGAAGACGATTGGTTATTATGAAAAAGAATTAAAGGATAAATTTGATAAAGATAGATTAAGAGTTAGGGCAGAATGTGCAAGAAACTGGATTGAGAAATATGCTCCAGAAGAATTTAAGTTTAAGGTTCAGGAAAATTGTCAAGTAACTTTAGTAAAGGAACAAAAGAAAATTTTGGGATTATTGGCTTCAAAATTGATGGAGAAAGAATGGACTGATGTGGAACTTCATGAAGAGATGTATATATTATGTACGAATGAAGAATTTCCTCCTAAAGATTTTTTTAAGTTAGTTTACCAAGTGTTGGTAAACAAAGAGAAAGGTCCGCGGTTGGCTTCATTTATTTTGGAGATTGGAAAAGATCGGGTTGCTGATTTATTGAGTAAAATTTAGGTAAGCTTTTTATATTCTATTTGTTTTATTTTTATTAGATGATTTCCAAAAAAGGGCAGTTGACTATTTTTATTATTGTTGGGATTTTGATAGTGACTGCTATAGCCACAGTTTTTTTTGTTGTGCAGAAGGGTACCGAAGACAAAGTTGGAGAGGTTGATTCTGAAACTGGAAAAATTAAAGCTTATTTTGAAAATTGCTTGAAATCAACAACAGAAAAAGGAATAGCGTGGAATGGGCAACAAGGAGGATATTATTTAACTCCCGATCCAAGCGCATTTTATTTTTCTAATGTTATCTTAGTGCCTTACTATTTTTATCATGGATTGGCGAGAATTCCAGATGATTTTGTTTTTGAAGAACAATTAAATAAATATATTTTAGATAATTTTGAAGAGAATTGCGACTTGGATTTTTTTTCTGAAGAAGGTTATGAAATAGAAATAATAGGGGAATTAAAAATAAATTCTAAACTTCTATTCAATAGTTTCTTTGTTGAAATGGAATATCCACTTAGGATTAAACAAGGCGAAGAAACAACAGAATTAGATAAGTTCTCTATTGAAGTTGCCTCAAAATTTAAAGATATTATTTTAGCAGTAAAAATGTTGATGGAAGATCGTGTCGATAAGGAAGGAATATGTTTAAGTTGTATGGAAGATTATTCTGAAGAATATGGGCTTGAATTTGAGAGTTTTTATAATACTTTGAATGGAGATTCTTTTTTAGTGGTGTATGATGAACAAGACAAAGATAAGGAGAAAGGTTATAAGTTTATTATTGCAATGGAGGAAGGAGATTTTAACTTTTTTGGGATAGAATGAGCCGAAGTAAATTGGGAATTGTGGTACTTTTGTTTTTATTAATGATTAATTTAGTAATTGCAGAATGTCCTCCGGATTGTCCTGAAGAAACAATATCCTTAGAAGATTTTAGTGAAAATCCAAATTTTGTAGACTTTTCATTGATGGTTCCAGGTGATCAAAGAACTTTCTTAACTGAAAATGTAGGAACTCCAGAATGGGATTTGTATGCACAGAAATACATAGGGAGTTTAGGTTCTGATGATTATTCTGGGGACCAAGGAGATGATAACTCAATTATTGCTACCCAATATTTCCAGGGGCCGTTAAATTCTGTAGATGGGGCTGCTTATGGAGAGTATATGGCCTCCAAGGGAGTAGATATTGAGGTAGGGGGCTCTTTAATAGGTGTAGATCCAGAAGGAAATATTGAAGGAAAACGAGGAGGAAAAGTACAAAAAGTCAATGTTGTTGACTTCAAGGAATTATACACATTTAAGGTTACTTCTGAGGGAGAGATTATAATTATTTCTAAGGGGAAAGAACATACATTTACTGGAGATGTTAAAGTTGCAAAATCTCCAGAAATATCAGTATCATTGGAAGGAGAATCTGAAGAATCTGGAGAAGCAACAACCCCAAGTGATATACTTGTTTTTATCCCCCAGGGGAGTGTTGATGGAAAAGAAATAAAATTTGGATTATTAAAGTTTCAAGAAGACAAAGTTTTTGGAGACGCTGAATGTTTTGGAGGAATTTGTTTTGATGTAGATCAAACTTTTACTTATATTCCTGCGGAAAAAAAAATGGAAGTTTCTGGATTGGCTTCAAATATGGTTTCCATAAGTGAAAATACAGACATAATTATTAAACATATTCCCGATCCTGAATTTCTTGAATTTGGGAATGGGATTTGGTCAAATGATCCTAAATTAGATTTGATTTTTAATTCCGAGGTAACTATTTCTAATGGTGAAGTTACTCAAGTTAAAGGAAATACTGGACAAGGTTATTCTGAAGTGGGTTTGAATGGAGCGCGAGTGGTGTTTGGCAAGGAACAAACTGTTGAGGTCCATTATGGGGTGCCGGGCAAGGGAGATAACCAGATTAATTTTGGAGATTCTTTCTCTGCCAAGGGAGATGGTTTTAGAGTTGTTTTTGACCGTAGAGAGATGGAAGAAAGAGCCACCCGAAAGGATATAACTTTGGGAGATTTTTATGCTAATAAGTTTTTTATTGGAGAATTAGGAAAAGGAAAAAGTAGTTCTGATAGATATGATAGGTTTGGGTTAGTTTTAGATGGTGGAGGGATAGAGGTCTCTCCACAAGATAATTTTTTGAAGGCACAGGTTACTGGAAATGCGGGATTGTTTAATGGTTATTGGGCTATGTACAATGATGAAAAAGGAGTAAGAACTGGGACCTATACTCAAGGATTGGGAGAAGGAATAGAAACTACGGGGGTGGCTAGGGGATTCGATGCTGTGTCTATGACTGTAGAATTGGACCAACCCGATGGAAAAAGAGAGGGTTATGAGTTCCATGATCGGGAAGGAAAAATGGATTTATTAAAAGTTCCCCATGCTTATCAAGGAACCACGCGAGGAGGATTGCCAGAGAATGGAGACGAGGTGAAAGCTAGCGTAGGATTTTATTTAGATTTACTTTCTGGTACAGCACTCCAAGATGGACAAGAGGTTTCTGATGTGCTTCCTGGAGAAAAAATGGTTGGAGCCCCAGTGGATTGGGGAGAGCTACATGGGAAAAATAATCTAGCTGGAGATGAACTAATTTGTAATGATGTTCCGGCAGCGGCCTTATTTTTAGCTACTAACGGGGAAGTAGATATGCATCAAATGTTGGCGACTGGAGAACAAAGAAGGAATCACGAAATGCGAGACAATTTAAAGGCAGGTAAAGGCAAGAAGTATTTCAAATGGGTAGATTTTCCAGATGGCACTTGGGGAAAACATCCATTTAGTGAAAAACCTACTGATTTAATAGGTAATAGTTTAGAAGAACCAAATTCTCGTTCTCTAAGTCCCCACCCATTCTTAGGAACGGATCAAAAATTAGAAGCTGCAGGGGCTCAGCCAGGAGATTTTATTTATGTTGAGGTTGGAGTAAAGAAAGAGGATTCTAAAACTGAAAATTACTTAGAAGAACACGACCATTTTACTGATCACTTAGTGGCCATGAGTGGTGCTGCAGGAAGTACAACAATAGTACAGGCTTCAGGAGAATGCCCAGCGGGGGCGGTTGGTGGAACTACTACTGTTTGTGGAGGCACTTTGGCAGATGATTTCTTACCTGGGATCTTACGAGATTCTCCAAATAATGGTTACTATTCTTGGAATCCAATCGGCTACTTTAGACCTAATTATGACAGTATTGCAGAAGAACTGCAAAATAAAGGAGAATCTGATTACGTTTTTAACGAGTGAATTATTTCTTCCAACGTAATATCTTTAATGGTGGACCTACTTGACTGGAGATGTCTCCAATAGAAATTATTTCTGGTTCATTAAAAAGAGTGTGAATAGCCAGATCATAGGCATCAAGAGTTCCTTCAACTCCTTTGATGGATGAGTCTTTGTAAAGGATAGCAGCGTGACGGGGGAAAAGTAAAATGTCACCTTCTTGAACTGTTTCATTGAATTTGACTAGTTTTCCATCAGCTAAGGGGTTGCCCCAGATATCTGCACCATCAAATTCTACAATGGTATTAGTATATTTTTCTAAACCATAAGACCAAGTGTACGGTTGTCTCTTTTTTCCAGAGGTTTCTTCTTGATGACGTCTTTTAGCATAGACTACCAAATCTGCACAATCTACTCCAATTTGACGATCTACTTGTTTCCCAATACTTCCCCAGATATAAGGGGAATTAAATAATTCAAAAGCATAATCTGTCCAGTTGCCATTGTCTTCTCGAAAAGCAACTTTGTGTACTTTGTCGCAAAGTCCGCCTTTAGATCGACATTCTATTCCTGGTGTGGAAAATTCTTTTCCTTGAGAATCTGTAAAAGTGAGTTGATAACGCATTACTCCTAAGCCGGTTTTGAGATGTTTGAAAGCATCATAAAGAATTGTTGGGTGTGAATTGGCTTGGGCTGACCACCCTTCAGTAAATAGGGTTTGAGCATAATCTATTTTTTCTAATTTAAATTTGTCATTTCTTTTATTGTTATAATTTTCTCCGGCTGGCTCTAATTTGAACCATTCTAAACTCCTCCCAATATCTTTTGGGGAGATTATTTGGGCAGGAGATATTTTCTTGTTGTTAATTTTTAATTTTGGAGCTTCTGTATAAAAAACAGTTTTTCCATCCTTGTCTTTAGCTTTAACAACCGCATAAAGGATAACTTTTTCTCCTTCTTTGGCAAATTCAGGTCGGTCATCAGCAAAGTCTTCTCCTTCAGTTTGTGAGACTATTAATAGTTCTAAAGGCATTATAGGATCTACTTTTGAATTATGAGGATTGGTAGTTTTTGGTTTTGGGATAGTGATAATTATCTGGTCTTCTTCGTGTGAGGGGTTTGACTCTAGTTCAGTTGCTAATTCAGAAGATTTTTCTGAAGAATAAAATGATTCTTGAGTAGTTGTTGCTACCTGTAAATGGGCTGATTCTTTTGGAGAATTAACTATCTCGTTTGTTTTAACCACCAAACTTTTATTTGGTGAACTTGCAGCCAAAAAACTGGCGAAAATTAATGATGTCAAGCTCATAAGAACAAAAATATAAGTTAGTTTATAAATGTTTTGTTACTGTTTAGTGGTATCTTTGTAAAGGAAAAACGCTCGGACTGGGATTTGAACCCAGATATCCAGAGGAAACTGGATTAGCAATCCAGCGCAATACCGAGTTATGCGATCCGAGCAGATTGCAGTTAAGGTAGATCGTTTTTATTTAAATTTATCGGAAGAGGAAAAGTTATGTCAAAAATTGGATGAATAAAAGTAAAATAAGAAGAAAAAATTTACTCAAGAACTTCAGGTTTAGTTCGATGAATCTGAGCAAAGTAAGGTACTGCTACGATGTAATCTTCACCAAATCCAGCAATGTCTCCTTCGATAGCATCGCAGGTCTTTCTGAGCTTGTTGATTGCTCTTTTTAATTCTACAATGTCTCTATCTTTAAGAGGCTTAATGTTTACCAGAGCAATAGTTGAGCCTTCTCTTAGCGCATCAAGAACTTCTTTGATATCCTCAAAATCTTCCATGACAAATGGTCTAACTATAATTTTAGATTTTTCTTCAGACTTTTTTTCTAACTCTACGTACTCTTCAAATTCCTCTGTTAATGGTTCTTCCTCTCGTGGTTGAACCATTTTTTCCCTCAATTGTAATAAAAAGTTTTTCATTTTAAATACCCCTCACCAGTTTGATTATGATGTTAAATAATATTGAACACTTCTATATAAATCTTTGTATAGTAGTGACTATGTTTGGCTGCTTATCTTAAAAGAGTTGGAATAAGCAGTTTTTTTCTTCTTTCCTTTCCCATAGAGAACTTTACCTCTAGGTAACTGAAGCGATCCCAAAATATTAAGAGATGATTTTATTTCATAAGTAATCACTCTATGTTCGTGGGGTTCTAGTTCGGCTAGTTTCCACTTGACTAGAGTTCCTCGAGAAGTGTGTTTGACTTCTTGTGGGCGAAGAGTCCCCAAGGAAAGACCTTTCTCAAGATTAGTAATTCCAGGAATTTGATCAATGACCTCTACATTCTTGAGAGGTTTTTTAGATAAATTCTTTACTAATAATGTTATTTTTAATTCTGAAAGAGATGATCCTTTCTTCTTACTAGTAGCTTGTTTAGACAATGATACTGGGGAACGAATGTAAGCATAAACTCCCAAGAGGATTAAGATTACAATGATAACTCCCAAAGGAATACGGTAATTTCTTACTCCCTTTAAAACAACATATTCGTCCGGGCCAAGAGTTGTGGTCCAAACCAAATATCTTTGCCCATCTTCTTTCATAGATTTTGCTTCTGAACTAGTAAGAAGAGCCACGAAGAAAGATGTGGGGACTTTAACTTCTTGAGTGTTTTTAACATTCCCAGTGTTATGTGTGTTGACTAAAAGACTAGTTTTAAGAAAAGATTTTTCTTCAACAACTTCAGTAGTAAAGTCAGGAGTGGTAGTTATGATTTCAATTTTTTTATCAATGACTTTTACAGTTTCACCATTTCTTTCAAAGATGAAGAAAAGGTAATAATCTTTAGGTTGTTGATAAAAATTTGGAGTGATAGAAAATTCAATAGTTTTCTTTTCTAAAGGAGGAATATTTATGACTACTTCCTTGTTGAATTCAATCATATCACTTTGAAGTTTTATTTTAAGATCTTTGAGATTAAGGGGATTTTTGTTTTCTAAAAACAACTTAATAGAAAGTGGATCTTGAGGATTAATTTTCTCATTCATATCTATGGTAGATTTAATGGAAGGGAGATAATCTAAAGGACCTTCTGGGCTAATGTAAAGTTTAAGACTTTTAGTTTGGGTGGAATAAGACCCTCCAATAATTTCGTCTATGTATAAAGTAGGAGCGTAAGCACCAGGTTTAAAAGATTCTAAGGGGTCAACTTTAATTGTTGTTGTTTTAGAACTTCCAGGATTTAAGTCAAAGGTTCGATCTTTAGGAAGAGGATCGATTATCCAACCGAGTTCTAAAGAATAAACCTTGTAAGATTGAGTAACTTCTCCAGTATTAGTAACTGTTAATTCAAAAGAAGCTTGTTGATTAGTATTAATGTTGTTATTAATTGGCTCAATGGTGCTTACAGTTGCAGCAAGAGCTGAAGATACAAGAAGCAATAATGCTAGTACAAAGACAAGTAATTTACACCTCATTTGGTCCCACCTCAACTGTAAATAAAAACGCACTTCTATTTAAAGTCTTCGATTCAGAAGGATAATCTAATAATTTTATTTAGGTAGTTTTGAAATTTTTGAGAAATTTTGGAAACTGCAGAACACAAAAGTGTTCGAAGTTTAGAATTTTTAAGTTAATTACTTAAAAAATCAGAAACATTTAAATAAGGGTGATAGTTTTTTTTAATTAATTTTGGGGGTTTAACAAAATGGAAGATGTAGCAAGACCGTTAGATGCTTTAAACGCAGCAAGAAACAAAAATGTTATTGTAGATTTGAAAAATGGATCTGCATATATTGGAAAATTAAAAGCTTTTGATATTCATATCAACATGGTATTAGAAGAAGCTGAAGAACATAAGAATGGAGAAGTTAAAAGGAAGTTAGGAACCGTGTTCATCAGGGGAGATACCATCTTAACAATTTCACCAGCTTAAATTAATTTAGAAAGATGACTAAAGGAACTCCAAGTATGGGTAAGAAGAGTGGTAAGAAAAGCCACATCATTTGTAGAAGGTGCGGTAGTCATACCTTTCATCTCAGAAAGAAGAGATGTGCTTCTTGTGGTTATGGAGATACTGCTAAACTTAGGAAATACACTTGGAATAAGAAAGCTTAATTTCTTTAATTTTATTTATTTTTATTGTTTTATTTTTCTATTAGATTAAAATTTAATTAAATAAAAAAAAATTAAGAAGAAAGAACTTTCTCTTTACAACTTTGTTTGATCATATCATAACCAATTTTATCGCAGATCTTGGGGTCTTCGGCTAATTCAGCAACTTTAGCTCTACAAACATCCCTATTTAAGGCTGTGCTAAGTTCCTGACAGATTAAGTAGTCTTGAGTACTCTTAGCTATGGTTAACAAACATTTGTCTTGGTCTGGTTGATCTAAGAAATAACATAATTCTGGATCATTTTTAGCTACAGCAATCTTTTGGAAACAGGTTGATTTCTGTTCAGCTTTAGTTATTAATGAACATTGAGAGTCGGCATTATTCTTAATGGCCAATTGGAAGTTACAATTATTCTTCCAATAAGAATCTTCAATTTCTGCACAGATAGTAGGGTTGTTGTTTAGCTCAGCTATCTGAGACTGACAGTAGCCTTTAGTTTTTTCTGAAACGATTAAATTACATGCGCTTAATTTGTTTCCGCTTTTAGCTAATTCTGCCACACAAGAGTCACGTACGACAGAAGAATCTATTTTACTACATTTAAGATCTTCTGAATAACAATCATCTTTTGTTAGCCCGGTTAGTTCTAAACAGGCATCCGGTGAGGTTACTGGGCCTTCCGTGATTTCAAGATTACAGGAAGCTAAAAAGATTAAAATTAAAGGTAATATTGCCATAAATAGTTTTTTCGATTTCATAAATTAGTTGAGAGAAAAAACTGTTTTTAAACTTTATGAATTAAGATAGTCGGGGAAGATTTAGAATTGTTGGTTTTTGATCCACCATTTTTTAATAAATGGAAGGGTTAGGGTTGAAAGGATAAATCCTGCTGTGGGGATTAAAGCATTGAGCCAAGGTTTTGGTGCTTTGATGGTGTAAAGAAAAAGAACAACTAAGAAGTAAGTTATAACTGAGATTGTTGTTTTTCTGAAGTTGCTGGTTTCCCAAGCTTTGTCGGCTTCAACTTTTTTGTTTCTTTGTTGGATTTCTTTAATTTCTTTTTCCATTGTGGTTAGGGATATATAATAAGAAAACTAGAGGGGTATAAAAAATCTTCTTTTTGTATTAAAAATAGAAAGATATAAAAATGAATTAATGAAAAAGAATAAGTAAGTTTTAGTAAGTTCATGTGGGCGTGCCGGAGTGGTCAAACGGGATAGGCTTAGGACCTATTGGCTTAGTGCCTACGCAGGTTCGAACCCTGCCGCCCACACCATTTTTTTCTTCACTTTATAGTAGTAACTAACCGAAAGGTTTATAAAGTATTAAACTTAAAAGGCATTATGGCATACGATTCAGAAACTTATGATAAATTAGTTGACTTGATTGGAGAAGCAATAGGTGGCGGAGATAGAAAGGAAGCCATTCTAGCAGGATTAGGATCAATTCATCAACAAATTATGATGAATGATGTTACTGATGCTCCGAACATGAGACAGAGAGATGAAGATTTAAAGAGCCTAGAAAATCGATTAGGTATTGGAGATAAAGATTTTGAACAAGTTTATGTGGCAATGGTAGACATTGATGAATTTGGACATTTCAATAAAGTTTATGGTACAGATACAGGAGATAAAGTTTTGATGGCTGTTGTTGAAGCATTAGGGGAAACATTAAGAGACAATGACTTGGTGTTAAACTTATCTAATGAATATCATTTACATGGAGAAGAGATGTTAGCTTTGTATACTTGTAGAAGCCAAGAAGATGCAATGAATGTTGCAGAAAGACTTAGGAAACAAGTAGAGATTAGAAGTAAGGAGTTGACTGGACATACAGTTACAGTTTCTGTTGGAGTTACTCAATGGTTAGATCGAGCAGAACATTATTCTAACGCTCAAGCAAGAGCAGATAAATATATGCAAGTGGCAAAGACCGAAGGGAGAAACAGAACTTATTGCGGAGAAGAAGACCCATTATTTTCTTTGAAAGATACTTTTTATAGAGCTGGAATTGTAGATGACTTAGTTAAGAAAGCTTCCACCATAGTGAGGAGCACTAAAGGGTTTGTGGGAAGAAAAGCTACAGATCTCTATAAGAGCTTAGTTAAGTAAGTAAATAAATAAAAACTTTTATAAAACAATTTTCTTTTCTTTTATCTTGATGATAGGTGTTGATGGAGGAATGTTCTTCCAAATTGGATTGATTATTATAGCGGCCGCAGTAGCAGCGTATCTATTAAGGTTAATTAAGCAGCCTCAGATTCTTTCTTATGTTTTGGTGGGAATTTTAGTTACTCCTGTTTTTGGTTTAGTAACAAATACCAGTGTAATAGAATCTATGTCTATAATTGGGATAGCGTTCTTATTATTTATTGTTGGTTTAGAAATGGATCTAAAGAAACTGAAAAATGTTGCTTTGGTTTCTAGTTTGGGTGGAGCAATCCAGATTGTGATTATTTTTGTTCTTAGTTATTTGGGTGCTTTGTTAATGGGTTTTTTGAGTTTAGAAGCCGCTTATATTGGTTTGATGTTAGCGTTCTCTTCGACGATGGTGGTAATGAAATTATTGTCTGATAAACAAGAGTTAAATACCTTGCACGGGAGATTAGCAGTAGGTATTTTGTTATTGCAAGATGTGGTGGCTATTTTTGCATTATCTGTATTGGCTACGTTGAATGGTTTTACTTTTGCTTTATTTGGGATGGCTTTTTTGAATTTCTTAGCAATTTTTCTAATGGCTTTTTTGGCAAGTAAATATTTCTTTCCCAT
>Ga0233429_1001281_pt1 | contig 31425 bp, 46 predicted proteins | sample SI_118_April2016_3_FD_179879 | JGI IMG/M metagenome (GOLD analysis project Ga0233429, IMG submission 179879) | Seawater microbial communities from Saanich Inlet, British Columbia, Canada - SI_118_April2016_135_MG | ecosystem: Environmental > Aquatic > Marine > Inlet | place: Canada: British...
ATTCTTTTGGACGCCATACTGGGAATGGGGTTTTCTTTGGGTAGATTGAGATGAATTGTTCGTTTGAGCGATCGCAATTGCGGATGTAGAAACTTCTGTCGTTGCGCCAAGCCATTCTGCGTTTGTTTCGGCAGATTGGGCATAGAGTAGGGGATGTGAGGTCTAGTTTTTTGTAGAATTTTTCGTCGTCTTTGCTGATGTCGTATTTGGCTTCGCAGATTTTGCAATTCATTTGAAATGGATTAATCCATACAGGTCCTGAATATTAGCATCTTTTAGTTCTTTTTTGTATTTTTTGACGAGTTTTTCGTATTCTTCCTCAGAGTATTGCTTGTTGAGGATGCAGAATTCTTTGTTTTTTGTGTAGACGCATCCAAAGCATTTTTTGCTGTCCCAAATGCTGACGCACCAATCACAGTCTGAGATATAATCGGTCCAGTATATATGGTGGCAGTTGTTGACGTAGCCTGAGAAGCAGACGTCGTAGCAGTCTACGAATGTGTTGGCGATAGGTCCGCAGTCTACGCAGTCTGTGCAGCCTTTCTCCAAGACGGCTTCCGTGATGTAGAGACTGTCTTCGCAATCGCGGCTGTCGAAGATCCAGTAGCAGTTTTTGCTGTGTTCGACGTAATCTCCTACGCAGTTTGTGCATTTTTTTTGGTGCATGTAGGCGCGGGGGATTGAGACTTTTAGTTCTTCGAATTTTTCTTCGATTTTTTCGATGGGCCAGGTTTGGATCTCTTTTATGGCTTCTTTGTATTCTGTGGCTGAATGGGGCTCATTCCAAATGTGATGTTTTTTGTGTTTTAGGCCTACACATCCAAAACATTCCTCACAAGACTTGCAGTCGTATAGGTATTGAGACTCTTTGCAGCTCTCGCAATCCTGGCAGTGGTCACAGTCGTAGCAGCGCATGCAGTCCAAGCATTCGTGGCACATGTTGCATTCTTCGGAGAACATCAGGCCGTTGCAGTCGTATGATTTGCGGGAAGAGTAGCAGTAGTGGCAGTTCTCGAGGTTTGAGCTGTTGAAGCATAGAAAACAATTCTTTGAGACGATGCAGATGTCGTTGTAGTCGCAGTTTTCGCTAAGTCTAGTCCAGTTTTGGACTACTGGAGATGACCAATATAATTTTTGGAATTCTTGGATAAAGCTCATGCCGTGATTATACAATGATTCGCGGGTTGTTATCATTGTTTTTTGTTGAGCGATGACGTATTTTGGTATCTTATATTGTTAATTGATTGTTATGGCATTGCTTATTGATGCGTTGGGGGAAGCTGCAGATTATTTTGAAAGGGAGGGCGTGGTTGGTGCAACTCGTGATGTAATAATGGAGGCGATTGCTGTTGTCTTGAAGTTTAGGGGCGTGAACTGTGTTCCTGAAGATTGGTCATTTGTGGAGAAAGGTGAAGATGCTGGGGTGATTAGGCGTGATATAAGTACGCTGACTCAGTATACTATTTTGGCTAAGCGTTCTAGGGGACTTGATGTAGAGTCTATGCGTGCTGCAAAATTAACTCCAGAGCAGCAGGCGGATCCTACTGTTTTGGCTGGATTTATGAAGCCTAGAATGGCTTTGGATGTTGAAGGGGCTATGGCTGCAAATGAAATGGTCCAGCACCATGCTCATACTAGGGCGATTCGTGATGCGTGGGATGGGTTTTTTGCTGAACATTTCCCTGATTCTAAAGTTGTTTTTACAACTGTTGCAGAGGTTGCTATCAGAAGAAGGACCGAGTGGCGGAAGAGGGGGCGAAGAAGCTGATGTCTTGCTGAAGTCCTAATTTAGTATCTTATATTGTTAATTGATTGTTATGGCATTGCTTATTGAGGCTTTGGGGGAGGCTGCAGATCATTTCGAAAGAGATGATGTTGTTACTACCAGAAGGGAGCTTATGGAGCAGATCTCTGCTGTTTTGAGATGTATGGGAATTAATCCTGGGCATAATGATTGGAAGACCTATGGAGCTTCGGAATCGTCGATTGGTCTTCGTAGAGAAGATATTGCGGGGGGTAGAAGATTTGATATTAGTGTGAAAGAGAGTATGGGGTTGGATCGGTCGAGGATTCCTGAAGGAATTTCTGATGAAGATTTATTAAGGAATAGCTCATTGAGGGAACAATGTATGGTTAAACAGATTAGAATGGTGGTTGATGGAGAGCGTATGGCTAAGAAGAAGATGAACAGAGATTTGCCGTTAAGGCTTGATGTTCGTGATCTTTGGAGAGAATTTTTTAGTGATAATTTCCCTGATTCTGACTATGAATTGGTTGTTGAAACCCCGGGTGATTGGTATAAAAAAGTTCGCAAAGATAAAGCAAATGCGTGTTTTCAGGGGGGGTGCAAGAGGAGGAGGTAGTTTTTTCCTAACGTTTACTGAACTGTGGAGCTTTTCTCGCACGTTTGAGACCGCATTTCTTTCTTTCTTTGGTACGTGGGTCTCTTGTGAGAAGTCCTGCTTGTCTGAGAGTTTGTTTTAGATTCTCGTCGACAAGGAGAAGTCCTTTTGCGATACCGTGTCTTACGGCTTCAGCTTGAGAGTTTGGACCACCACCAACAACTTTTGCTGTGATAGTGAATTTTCCTAGGTATCCAGTAAGTTTTAGTGGATATTCTACGAGTTCTTTGTGAAGTTTTGTGTTAGCAAACTCTTTTAAAGGTTTTTCGTTGACGTAGATGTCTCCGTCGCCTTTGTATAGTCTTACTCGGGCTACAGATGTCTTTCTTTTACCGTTTGCGTAATGATATCTTCCTGTAGGAAGTTTGTATGCTGCTGGTTCTTTTGACTTCTTTGGCGCTTTTTCTGTTTCTTTCTTTGGTGCGTTTGTGCTTCTATCAGCACGTGCCAAAGTTTTCTTTGGTTTTTTCACTTCTTTAGTTTCTTTTACGTCCTTAGTGTCTTCTTTTTTTGTTGGCATGGTTGTAATTAATTAAACTTCTAGTGTTTCAGGTTGTTGAGCTTCATGTGGATGCTCTTCACCAGCGTATAGTTTGAGTTTATTCATAAATACGCTTTGTAGTCTGTTTTTAGGAAGCATGCTTTTGACTGCTTCTTCAATTAGTTTTGTAGGTTTTTCAGCTAGCATTTTTCGTGCTGGTACTGTTTTTAGACCACCTTTGTACCCTGAGTGAGAGTAGTACATTTTTTGGTCTAGTTTTGCGCCTGTTAGGACGATTTTTTCTGCGTTGATCACGATAACAAATCCTCCGCAATCCATGTTTGGAGTGAAGGTAGGTTTGTTTTTACCTCTTAGAGTGTCGGCGATTTTTACCGCGAGTTTGCCGAGGACTTTGTCTTTTGCGTCTACGATAAACCATTTAGGGCTTAGATCATCTTTTTTTGGTGTGTAAGTCTTTTGCATGTTGTCTGGGTACTGTTATATGAGTTCAAGTTGTACTACTGGTGCGTTGTCACCGTTTCTGTATCCTAGTTTTGTTGATCTGATGTATCCGCTTGTTCGGTCTTGGTACTTGTCTGCGTATACTTCTAGGAGTTTTCGAGAGCTGTTCTCGTGTTGGAGAAGAGCTGTAATCTCTCTTATCGCGATTCTTTTTTCTTTCTTCTTAGCGATATCGATTAGTTTTGTGACGAAAGGTGTAACTGCTCGGGCTTTTGCCTCTGTTGTTTTGATCTTTTCGTAAATGATCAATGCCATTGCGAGGTTTCTCAAGAGAGAAGTCTTGTGGCTTGCAGTCTTTGCAATCTTTATTTTCTTTGTTAGGTGTCTCATTGTTTTGTTATATTAATCTTCTGATAGGCTGAACCCTTTTTTCTTTAAAGCGTCATCAACCTCTGTGAGGGCTTTTTTACCAAATCCTCGGAGGTTAGATAGTTTGCTTTCAGTACATTTTGATAGTTGTTCGATAGAACCGATACCACCGTTGATCAATGCGTTCAAAGTTCTTGGAGAGAATCCAAGGATTTCGATTGGTGTGTATGATTCTTGCGCTGGTTTCGCTTCTTGCTCTGCTTCTTTTTCTGAGATTGACTTGATGTCGCTCATGAATTCTTCTTCGACTAAGATCTCTTCAATGTTGAATAGGTTGAAGTAAGATTTTAGGATGTTTGAAGAGAACTTAAGTGCGTCTTCAGGTGTAATTGTACCGTTTGTTTCGATTTCTAGGCTTAGTTTGTCTAGGTCTGTCATTTGTCCGACACGAGTTGCTTCTACTTCGAATCTTGCTTTTTTGATTGGAGTGAAGGCTGCGTCTGTGACGATCATCAAACTATCTGTTTCTTCTTTTTCTTTTTTGCTTGCTGGAACGTATCCAACACCTTTTTCTATTCTGATTTCCATTGATAATTTAGATCCTTTTTCTAGAGTTGTGATGTAGAGGTCTTTGTTCAAGATTTCTACTTCGCTAGGACATTGGATGTCTTTTGCTGTGATAACTCCTGTCTTTGAAGTCTGTAGTTTTACGATAGTTGGTTCTGTTGAAGTCTTTTTGATGTCTAATTGTTTTAGATTCAAAATGATATCAAGAACGCTGTCTTTCAGTCCTGGAATAGTTGAATATTCATGACTAACCCCCTCGATTTTGACTCCTGTAACTGCAGCTCCCGGTAGGGAAGAGAGGAGAACTCGACGTAATGCGTTGCCGAGTGTCATGCCGTATCCAGTAGGAAGAGGTCCCATCACGAACACTACGTGATAATCACTGATTTGATCAGTTTTTACCTTTGGAACTCCGATTTCTTCTTGGATAATATGCATGTGGATGTGTTTAGAAGATAAGGTATTATTATTTAGAATAGAACTCTACGATCATTTGGCTGTCGATTGACGCCTCTAGGTCGTCTTTTTCTGGCAGGAATGTGACTTCTGCTTCGCCTGTTTTCATGTCAGCTTTTAGCCATTTTGGTGAAGCGTCTTTTTTCTTGTCGATTCCTTCTGCGTTTTTCATTGTGATTTTGTCTCCAACTTTGATTAATTGAGATGCTGTTGTTGCTTTTCTTCCGTTTAGTTTTACCAACCCGTGGTTGATGAATTGTCTTGCTTGGACTCTAGAGTCTGCAAAACCTGCTCTATATACTGTGTTGTCGAATCTTTGTTCTAGCATTTTCAACAGGTTGTCACCTGTAATTCCTTCTTGTTTTGTAGCCATTCCGTAATATCTTCGGAATTGTTTTTCAGCTACTCCATATATTCTTTTTGCTTTTTGCTTGTTTCTTAGTTGTCTTCCGTATTCTGATTGTTTTCCGAATTTACTCTTTCCGCCTGTATGTCCAGGAGCGTAGTTCTTTTTTAACAAAGGGCACTTTTGTGAAGTACATTTGTCGCCTTTGAGGAAGAGTTTTTCTCCTTCCCGTCGGCATAGTCTACAAACTGGTCCTGTGTATCTCATGTGTTTTTATGGTTAAACTCGTCGAGTTTTTTTCTTTCTGCATCCGTTGTGTGGAACAGAAGTTAAATCAGTTATTGATAAGATTTCGATTTGATTTGATGAAATTCCTCTCATTGCTTGTTCTCGTCCGCTTCCAACTCCTTTTACAAAAACATGAACTCTTTCTAGTCCATATGCTTTTGCTTTTGTTGTCGCGTTTTCTGCTGCTATTTGCGCTGCGTATGGTGTTGCCTTTCTTGCTCCTTTGAATCCTGACGCACCTGCGCTTGATTGGGCAATAACATCACCGTTTCTTTCTGAAATTGTAATAATAGTATTGTTGTATGAAGCTCGGATATGCGCGTTTCCTTCTACGACAGATCGTCTTTTTGCTTTAGACTTCTTCTTTGGAGCTGCTTTTGGAGCGTCTTCAACTTTTGCGTTTGCTTCTGATTTTTTTACTTCTGGTTTGTCAGTCATGATTTAATGTTATTTAGTGACAGTCTTTTTGTTTGCTACTGTCTTTTTCTTTCCTTTTTTGGTTCTTGAGTTGTATCGAGTTCTTTGACCTCGGCATGGAAGTCCTTTTTTGTGACGAACTCCTCTATATGCACCAATTTCTTGTAGTCTTTTTACGTCTAGAGCAACTTTTCTTTTGAGGTCACCCTCTGTTGTCATCTTTCCAATAGTTTCTCTGAGTGTTCCTACTTCTTCTTCTGATAGATCCTGGATTTTTGTGTCAGGATTGATCTTTGTTTGCTCGATGATGTCTTTGGCATGGCTCTTGCCGATACCGAATATTGCAGTTAGTGCTGCAACGACTCTTTTGTCTTTTGGGAGATTGACTCCTGCTATTCGTGCCATTTTTCTTGGTTAGTTTAGTTAAGCTCTAAGTAGTGAGTATTCAGGGGGGTGAACACTCACTACCCAAGGATTAACCTTGTCTTTGTTTATGTTTCTTTGTTTGACATATAACACGGACGACACCCTTTCTTCGGATGACTTTGCATTTGTCACATATTTTTTTAACTGATGCTCGTACTTTCATATGGTAGGTCTGATTTATATGGTCCACGCCAGCTTTGCTGGCTTTGGACTGTTAGTTCTTGTGTCTGTAAGTAATTCTTCCTTTTGTCAGGTCATATATAGAGAGCTCTACTGTTACTTTGTCTCCCGGTAGAATTCTGATGTAATTCATCTGCATTTTGCCTGACAGGTGTGCAGTGATTTCTTTTCCTTCCCAAGACTCTCCTTTTAGTTCGACTTTAAACTTAGCGCCTGGCAGCGGTTCAACGATAATTCCCTCTGCTTCGATTTTCTCTTCTTTTCCCATAAAAATAGCCCCTTAATAGATAATGATCCCGGAAAAAAGCGTTTGGAGTTTACCTCACGAAATATGGTATGGCAAGAGAATTTTTCAGGTTAGAGGCTCAAAATCGTGTTTATGGGTTGTTTTTGGTTGAAATTCGAGAGAAATGTGGTCTAATCTCTCTCTGTCAGGTTCTCACAACCTGTTTCTGTAACCAAGATGGTGTGTTCTATTTGGGCGGACAGAGATTTGTCTTGTGTTACTATTGTCCATTTGTCTTTCAATGTGTGGATTTGTGGGCTAACTGTTGCGAAGATTGGTTCTATGGCTAGAGTTTGGCCGGCTTGGATGATAGGGCCGTCTCCGTCGTAATGGTTTGGGATGTGTGGTTTTTCGTGGAGTGATCGTCCTACTCCGTGACCTGTTAGTTCTTCGACAGGGGAGTAGCCATGGTGTCTGATGGTTTGTTCGATGACTTTGCTGAGGTCGCCGACTCTAATGCCTGGTCTGATGAAGTCGATGGCTTTGGATAGTGTTTCTTCGGCTGCTTTGATGATCTTTTGTTTCTCTGGGGAGATTGGGTCTAGGGCTAGAAGTATGGTTGAATCTGTGTGTAGGCCTTTGTAAAAGAATCCGCAGTCTATTGCTATCAAGTCTCCCTCTTGCAGGATTTCGTCTGAACGGGGGATTCCATGGACTACTACTTCATTTACGTTGGTGCAGAGGGTTCCTGGGAAGCCGTGGTAGCCTTTGAATGAAGGAGTTCCGCCGTGTGCGCGTAGAAATTTCTCTGCGAATTGGTCGAGTTCTAGGGTTGAAACTCCTGGTTTGGCTAATGCTGCGGTTTCTTTGAGGCATTGTGCTAAGACTTTGCCGCCTTCTCTCATGTCTGCGATCTCTTGGTCTGTTCTGATTATTACTTTTGCCATTGTTGTGTGGTTTAGTAGAGAGAGGCTAGTGTGTTGATTGTGTCTTTTTGAACCTCTTCGATTGGGACTGTTCCATCTATTGAGATGAGTCGGTCTTTGTATATGGCGATTGCTGGGACTGTTTCGTTGTCGTAGGCTTCGAGTCTTGTTTTGATTGCTTCTGGATTGTCGTCTGCTCTGGTCATGAGTTCTCCGTCGCATTGGTTACAGGTTGGGTTTTCGTATGCTGCTGGGAAGACTGTTTTGCATTTTGAGCAAATTTTTCTGGTTGTGAGTCTTTCGAGAGCGATTTCTTTTGTGATGTTTATTAGGACTGCTTTGTATTCCCGAGAATTTTTTGAGAGGAGCATGTTTAGGCTTTCTGCTTGTTCTGTTGATCGCGGGATGCCGTCGAATAGGACGCTTTGTCCTGGTTCTAGTTTGCTGATGAAGTCTTCAACTATCTCCATTACTACGTCGTTTTGGACGAGGTTTCCTGCTTCGATGATTGTTTTGATCTTTTTGCCGAGTTCTGAGTCTTCTTTTGCGAGTTCACGGAGTGCTCCGCCTGTTTCGAAGATTTTGAGGTTGTATTGTGCTGCTACTGTTTTTCCAACAGTTCCTTTTCCTGCGCCTTGCATACCGAAGAAAATTAGATCCATTTTGTGATGATTAGGTTGTGAGTTTGGTTTTTTGATTTTGTTGGCTAGATTTTAGCGGTTTTGGGTGGGGGAGGCAAGGATGGGGGTGTTTCTGGAGGTTGGGGGTTTCCGAAACAGGGTATTCGTGGTATAATATAGAGAAATCTTAATTGTTTTTTATGGGTGCAGATTTTGGAAAATTTTTGAATAAAGGGTTAGAGGCTCTTTCTGAATCTGGAAAGAAATTGGGTGAACAGGTCAGAATTGGAGCTGAGGCGGTTTCTCAAAGGGTTGATGCTGCTGAATGGATGGTGATTGAAATGTTATTGGAAGCTTATCCTAAAAAGAAGGGAAATAAGGCTTATGTTGCTGGATTGAAAGAGTTGCAGGAGGCAGGGGTTGAGATTACTACGTATTTTATTATAGGTTTAGCATTGGAAAAAGGGAGTGATAAGAAGTATGTGGGTGGATTGAAAGAGTTGAAAGCTGCAGGATTTAAGCTTGATAAATTTTTTACTACTTATTTGTCATTGGAAAAAGGTAGGGATAAGAATTATGTGGATGGATTGAAAGAGTTGAAGACAGCGGGGTTTCTAATTGAGGAGTATCTGATTGAAGCTTTGTCGTTGGAAAAAGGTCGTGACAAGAAGTATGTGAGTTTTTTGAAAGGGGTTAAGGCTTTAGGAGTTGGGCTTAGCTCCAGTTATATTAGAGAATTCTCCTTGGAAAAAGGTCGTGATAACAAATATTTGGGTGTTTTGATAGAATTGAAAGCTGCTGGAATTGAAGTTGATGGACAGTTTATTCTAGATTTTTCGTTGAAAAAAGGGAGGAGTAAGGAGTATGTGGATGTATTGAAAGAGTTGAGGGCTATAGGAATTGGGATTGATGATGATTTTGTTGAATATTTTTCATTGGAAAAAGGACTAAATAGGAAGTATGTGGATGTATTGAAAGAGTTGAAGGCTATAGGAATTGGGATTGATGCGTTTTTTGTTGATATTTTGTCAGTTGAAAAGGCTAGAGATAAGACTTATATGGCTGAATTGAAAGGATTGCATGAGATTGGGTTAGAGATTAATGGAGGTTTTGTTCGCTATTTCCCCTTGGGAAAGGGGCGTAGTAAGGACTATGTGGGGGGGGTGAAAGAGTTGAAATCTGCAGGATTTAAGATTAATGAAGATTTTGTAAGGTGGTTGAAATTTGATAAGGGTACCTCTAGGGAGTACATTGATGTTTTAAAAGGATTGAAGGCTATCGGCTTTAAGATTGAATGGGCTTTTGTTAGAGGTCTTTCATTTGAAAAGGTTAGGAATAAGGATTATTTGGATGGGTTGAGAGAGTTGAAAGCTTTAGGGCTTGAGTTGTCTCCTGCCCATTTACCCTTAGAGAAGGGTAGGTCTAGGGCGTATATTGATGGATTGAAAAAGTTGAATGCGCTTGGATTTAAAATTGATTGGGTTTTTGTTGATAGTTTTTCGTTGGCAAAGGCTAGGGATGAGGGTTATTTGGATGTTTTGAAAGAACTGAAGGATCTTGGATTTGATATTGATGGTTTTTTTGTTGATGGGTTCTCGTTGGAAAAGTCTCGGAGTAGAACTTATCTGGATGTTTTGAAAGAGTTTAAAGCTATAGGTGTTGAGTTGTATGCTGGTTCATTAACGATGGAGAAGGGGACTTCCAGGGAGTATTTGGATGGATTGAGAGAGTTGCAAGCTACAGGGTTTAAAATTGATGAGGTTTTTGTCAGATTTTTAACGATGGAGAAGGGGATTTCTAAGGAGTATTTGAATGGATTGCAAGAATTGAATAAGGGCGGTCGTGATGTTGATGGGTGGTTTGTTAAGTATTTAACGTTTGAACGAGGTGCAGATGCGGAGTATATAAAATTGCTTAAGAAAGGGGAGGAGATGGGTTACAAAATAGATAGGCTTTATTTGAAGAGTGTTGTTGGAGTTGAGGATAGTGATATAAAGATCTTATTTTCCGGGGAGCCTGAGGAGGCTGTAGATATAGCTTATCGTTTGAAAGGTGAACTTCGTGAAAAAGGAAAACTGACGGTTGTTGCTGAACAAATTATTGATGAGATGTTGGAAGAGGCGATATTGCCTTATATCCGTACTATTAATGATTTGCATAATGAAAGTACTCGTCGAAGACAGGGCGAGATTGAAGATTTACCTCTGGAGGCAATGTATGCCTTAGTTGTTTATGGTGTTGAGGAACTTTTTACTAGTAGTTTTAGAAGCGTGGTTTATCCTGTTTTAATGAAAAAGATGCGTGAAGCGGGGATGGATGCTGTTGATTTTATTAAACATAGTGATTCGGCTGGGCGGGAGTTTAGAATTCTGCTACAAGTTTTTGCGAAATTTAAAAAAATGGGCGAATTCTTGGCTACGGTCAGGGACAAGGAAAAGAAAAGTGCTTTTTTGAAGGATTATGTGTTTGGGTTGGATGCTAAAGTTGATGGATTGAAAAATGGTATAGCAATGGCTGAGACTTTTGGAGTTTTAAAAGATAAAAAATTATTGGTTGAGGTAGAGGGATATTTGAAAGATGCTTATGTGCAAGCAGATGGGGGGGAGGAAATTTTATATGGAATTATAGCTTCTGTGCATGAATATAATTCTCGTACGGAAAAAGAATTTTTCGCAATGGCTCATGAGAAGTATCCGATTAAAAGGATGTCTCGTATTGATCATGAAGAATTGGTTAACAAGGATAATGAAATTATTCAGCGATATTTTTTTTACAATGATGAGGATGGAAAATCATCGTTTAATAATATGGTTGCCCTATATGAGGGGAGTGATGGGTGGGAAATGAAGGATAAAGGTAGTTATATTGTTTTTAGCAAAAGGAGGGGTGGGGTTGTGGTATTGAAATATGCGAATAAGCCTGTAGATGTAGAAGTAGCTAATGGTGAGATCGATAAAGTTTTGAAGGAAAAAGATCTTTCGGCTATTGAAATTGTGCATAGGGGGCATAGTTATCATGTGGGAGATACTTTGCCGCATATTCCTGCTCAAGCAAAGGTTGTTTATTTGGGGTCTTGTGGTGGTTTTGATAATGTGCGGAATGTTCTTAAAAAAGCTGAGGGAGCTCATATTATTGCAACCAAAGGTACTGGTACTAAATTTGTGAATGATCCTTTGTTGAAAATTCTTGATGAAACGATGTTGAAAGGGAAAGGCGTGGGTTGGAATGAATTGTGGAAAAGAGCAGAGCGTAAACTTAAATGGAATAAGGATTGGAGTGCTTATGTGAATCCTGCGAAAAATATGTCGGTGCAGTTTATTAATGCTTATGAAAAATATCGTAAACAATAAAATAAATAACCATGCCTGAAAATTCACCAGAAAAGAGAGGGTTAAGCGATATTCTTGGAGAAGAAGGGGAGTTGGATCGTGCTAAGGATATGTATGATGATATTCGGTATATGATGATTGATCTTGTGAATGATGGAGAGAAGGAGCGGATTCGTGGGCCGAGAAGAGTTATTGAAGCTACAAAAAGTGATAGGAAGTATGAATATACTTTTGTTCGGGAACAGGATTTAGAGACTGGGAATGAGACTGGGAAGATCGAAATCAAAAATAAATCAGGAAAAGGTCCTAAGATTCGTGTTTGGTGGAGTCAACATGTTGATGAACTTCAGAATGTTACGAAGAGAGTTGAGGCTTATGTGGTGGGGGACAAGACTGAACGGCTTGGGTTCTTTGAGTTTGATGAGGATGAAGAGGCTCCTTCTTATGATGGAGAGAATGCTGAGAAAGTAATGGACTATCTTTATTGGATTGGGAATTCAGTTTTTGGATTGTATGGACGTGATGACAAGTACCAAAAGTATTTGGATCAATAAAACTTATTGTAATCGTGCATGATCAACTGTGAGTTGACTTGGCGAATCAATTCTAAGATTACACCGACGATGATAATCATACCCGCTCCTGAGATTAGTAGGGGAACGGTACCGATTGAGAGTTTTGAAAAGAAGATTTGGATAAGCATTGGAGAGACTGCGATCAATGCTAGGAATAGTCCTCCGAATAAGTTTAGTCTGCTTGATATTTGACCGATGTGTTCTTCGGTTTGTTTACCTGGTCTGATTCCTGGAACGTAACCTCCTCTTTTTTGAATGTTTTCTGCTACTTGTTTTGGATTGAATGTGATTGATACGTAGAAGTATGTGAATCCGATTACTAGGAAGAAGTAAGTCAGCATATAAACAGGACTGTTTACTTGGAATAGTACTGCTACTTTTTCTGCTCCTATTCTGATCCATTCAGATTCTGCTCTTTGTAGGAAGCTTGCCAAGATGCTTGGGAAACTCACTAATGAAACAGCAAAGATGATCGGGATCATTCCTGCTTGGTTGATTCTGATAGGTAGGTATGACTGTTCGCTCTTTCCTTTGATTCCTCGGCCTGCGTATGTGATTGGGATTCGTCTTTGGGCTTCGTTTACCAATACTATAATTGCTGTAAGGATAATTGTAATAAGCAGGATTGTTGCGAAAGGGATTAATTTAGATTCGTCTGTTTGTGCTAAGAAAAGTCCTTGTCCAATCATTTGAGGAACTCCTGAGATGATTGATGCAAAGATTATGATTGAGATACCGTTTCCGATTCCTTTTTCTGTGATTAGTTCACCGAGCCATACCAAGAATACGGTACCTGCTGTGATGGTGAGCATGATTGTCAAAATTGTGAGTGGATCTCCCATGTTTGAGATGATCGGTGTGTTTGATTGAGAGTTTAGGAGAACGATCATTCCGTATGATTGTAGGAATGCTAGTGGAAGAGTTAACCATCTTGTATATTGGTTGATCTTTTTTCTTCCTGCTTCTCCTTCTTTTTGTAGGTCTTCTACTTTTGGAATAACAACGGTCATCAATTGCATGATGATCGATGCGTTGATATATGGCGAAATTCCCATCAATACGATTGAGAGGTTGCTTGCGCTACCTCCAGTCAACATACTGAATGCTCCAAGTAGGTCATTGTTGCTAAATACTGAGTTTAAGGCTTCTAGATCTGCTCCTGGTACTGAGATTTGTGATACGACTCTATAAATGATCACCATTAGGATGGTGAAAAGTATCTTTTTCCTTAGGTCTTTTGAATTCCAGATTTGTTTGAGGTAGTTGAACATGAGATTATTCTACGGGTTTTTCTTCTTCTTTTGAAGATTTAGTTTCTTTTTCGACTTTTACTTTCTTCTCTACTGTGGTCTCGACGCTTCCACCGGCTTTCTCAATTTTTTCAATTGCGCTTTTGCTGGCTTTAGCTACTGTTACTTTTAGAGCTGTTTTTACTTCACCTTCTCCAAGTAGTTTGAAAGGTTTTCTTTTTGCTGTTAGGTCAATTTCTTTTTGTCCTTCGAATGTTTCTTCAAGATCACCAACGTTGATTGCAGAGTAGGTGACTGTGTTTGGATTCTTGAATCCTCTTAGTTTAGGCATCTTTTGTGCGAATGGAGTTTGTCCACCTTCGAATCCAGGTCGTCTTTTACCACCACTTCTTGCTTTTTGTCCTTTTTGACCTTTTCCTGCGTATGTTCCAGTTCCAGATCCGTTTCCTCTTCCGACACGTTTTCTGTTTGGTCTTTTAACTTTGCTTGATAATTCTGTAAGTGGCATTTGATTTAATTGTTAGATTCTTTTGGAGCTTCAGCAGGAGTTTCAGTCTTTGGAGCTTCTTGCGGAACTGCTTTCGGAGCTTCCTCTTTTTTTACTTCTGGTTTTACCTCTGCTTTTGGAGCTTCAGCTGGTTTGTTAGTGTTGTTGTTGTCTCTTCTTTGGAATTTCTTTCTTGGTGGTCTGTCTTGTCTGTCTCTTTTTACTTCTTTGATTTCTGGGAATTCTGCTTTTCCTGTGAATGGAGTTCTTTCCATTCCTGCTAAAGCTAGCAAAGTTGCTCTTGCACAAGAGATCTTGTTTGTTGTTCCCAATGATTTTGAAAGGATGTTTCTGATTCCTGCTAATTCAACTACTTTACGAACTGGTCCGCCGGCGATGATACCTGTACCTTCGCTTGCTGGGATCAATATGATTCGTGCACTCTTGTATTTAACTTTTGTCGCGTGTGGGATTGTTGTTTTGTCTACGATTATTGTTGCTAAGTTCTTTTTTGCGTCTGCTACTGCTTTTTGGATAGCTCCTACTACTTCTTCAGATTTACCAACACCAACACCTACTTTTCCTTTTCGGTTTCCGATGATTACAGTTGCTCGGAATCTAAGTCTTCGTCCACCTTTAACTACACGAGTTACACGATCTATTTGAAGAACTTCTTCGTCGAACTCTTTTACTTCTTTTTGGTGATTTCTTGAGTGTGGTTTTTTAGACATAGGTTTAAGTTTTGATTAAAATTTTAGTCCGTTCTCTCGGGCGCTTTCTGCCAATGCTTTGACGCGACCGTGATATGCGTGTCCACTTCTATCGAATACAACTGTTTCTACTTTTGCTTCTTTTGCTGCTTTTGCGATTGCTGTTCCTACTTCTGCTGCTTGTTCTGATTTTGTTCCTTTTTTGATCTTTAAGCTTGATGCTGCTGCTAGTGTTTTTCCGGCTTCGTCATCAATAACTTGAGCATAAATGTCATTCAGACTTCGAGATACGACCAATCTTGGTCTCGCTGCTGTCCCTGTGACAGTTTTTCGAATTCTGTTGTGTCTTTTTTGTCTAGCTTGTTCTTTTACTGTTGGCATTATTTTAATTAGTTATTGTTTTGTTTAGGCATCTCCACTACCACCTGCTGCTTTACCTGCTTTACGAGCTACGTATTCGTCTATGTATCTGATACCTTTTCCTTTGTATGGTTCTGGTGGTCTGTATGATCTGATTTTTGCTGCTGTTTCTCCAACTTGTTCTTTGTCGATTCCTTTTACGATTAGGATTTGTTTGTTCTCTGGGTCTGCTTCAAATGTTACTCCTTCTTTTGCTTTGTATTCAACTGGGTGAGAGAATCCGAGGCTTAGTGTGATTTTGCTTCCACTTGCTTGGAATCTGTATCCAACTCCGATTACTTCCAATTTTTTCTCATATCCTTTTGATACTCCTTCAACCATGTTGAAGATCAAACTTCGGAATAGTCCGTGAAGACTTCTGTCTTCTTTTGAATCGCTTGCTCTTGTTACTTTTATAATGTTGTCTGTTTGCTCAACTGTAATGCTTGGGTGTATAGAACGTTTTAGTTCTCCTTTTGAACCTTTAACTTTAATCTCGTCTTTTGAGATTTCGACTGTGACTCCTGATGGTACCTCTATTGGTTGTATTCCTATTCGTGACATTATTTAAGTTGAGTTAATTTAATTAGTATATTTCGCAGAGTACTTCTCCTCCGATCTTTTGTTTTTTTGCATCTTCTGTTGTCATCAATCCTTTTGAAGTTGAGATGATTGAGATTCCAGTTCCGCTTCTAAGTACTTTTAGATTGTCTTTTTTTAGATAGATTCTTTGTCCTGGTTTAGAAACTCTTCTTAGGTTTAGGCTTTTTCCGTCTATTAGTGTGATTACTAGTTCTGGTTTTGCGTCGTCTGTCTTTTCGAATTTCTCGATGAATTTCTTTGAAACGAGCATTTTTAGGATGTTCTCTTTGATCTTTGAGTATGGCGCATTTGTTGATTTCAAATCAGCTGTTGATGCGTTTCTAATTCTTGTTAGCAAGTCTGCTATTGGGTCTGTATTCATATAATTATTTAGTTATTACCAAGATGATTTACGTACTCCAGGGATTTTTCCGTGGCTGGCTAATTCTCTGAAGCATACTCGGCACATATCGAATTTTCTCATGTATCCTTGTCTTCGTGAACATAGTTTGCATCTGTTGTAGACACGGGTAGGGAACTTAACTGCTTGTCCTGCGGCCTTTCTTCGGATAGCGGTTGCTTTTCCTCTCTCAGTCTTGATTTTTAGTGCTGTTCTAGCCATTTAGTTTTGAATTATTATTGTTTTTTAAATGGGAATTTGAATGCTTTTAGTAGTGCTCGTCCTTCTTCGTCGCTTTTTGCTGTTGTCGTGATAACGATCTGAACTCCGTGAAGTTGTAGTACGTCATCTGGATTGATCTCTGGGAATACGATGTGCTCTTTTAGTCCGATTGAGTAGTTTCCGTTTCCATCGAATGATCTTGGTGATAGTCCTCGGAAATCCTTGAATCTTGGTATTGTGATGTTGATCAGTTTGCTTAGGAAGTCATACATTCTTTTTCCTCTTAGTGTTACGCTTACTCCTACTGGTTGTTCTTCTCTGATTTTGAAGTTTGAGATCGCTTTTCTTGCTTTGTTGATAACTGGTTTTTGTCCTGAAATCTTTTCCAAGTTCTCAATTACGAATGAGAAATCTTTTCCTGATGCCTGAACGATTGATCCAATTCCAACGTTTAGTGTGATCTTGTTTAGTTTTGGCACTGCGTTTACGTTTTTTAGACCTAGCTCTTCCTTTAGTTTAGGAGCTATTTCTTCTTTGAACTGAGTTTTTAGATCTTTAGGTTTTGCCATTTTATGGTAAGTTTTAATTTAGTGGGGCAGAGAGATAAGCTCGCTGCGCTCGTTATCTCCTTTATTTCTTTTGTTTAGATGTAGATTTTCTTGTGGTTACGACCTGGTCTACAGAGTCTCCACATTTCTTACAGATTCTTTCTTTCTTTCCGTTCTCTAGTTTTTTGTGACCTACTCTTGTTGTCTTTTTGCATTTAGGGCAGACGAGGATTGTGTTTGTAGCGTTTAGTGGCGCTTCGTATTGAATCTTCTCTCCTGCTTTTTGAGCTGTTTTCTTGATGTGTTTAGTAATGATGTTTACTTTTTCTACTACGACTTTGTTTGAGTTTCGTAGAAGTTTAGTAATTTTTCCTTTTTTACCTTTATCTTTTCCCGCTATGATTTGTACTTCGTCTCCAATTTTAAGCTTCATAATACTTCAGGGGCTAATGAGATAATTTTTTGATATCCTTTGTCTCTAAGTTCTCTTGCTACAGGTCCGAATACACGAGTTCCTTTTGGTTGTTTGTCTGGATTTACGATAACTACAGCGTTCTCGTCGAATCGGATTAGTGATCCGTCTTTTCTCTGAGTTTCTTTTACTTGTCTTACGATTACTGCTCTTTGAACTGTTTTCTTTTTAACTACACCTCGAGGAGCTGCTTCTTTTACAGAGACTACGATTAGATCGCCGAGTCCTGCGTATCTTCTCTTAGATCCGCCGAGGACTTTGATACATTTCACCATTTTGGCTCCTGTATTGTCTGCTACCTTTAATTTTGATTCTGGTTGGATCATTTGATTGGTTTATTCGTTAATTTGTTTTGTTTCAACACCTGCTGCGTTCTCTTCAACTATTGTCCATCTTTTTAGTTTACTGATAGGTTTTGTTTCGTAAATTATAACTTCGTCTCCTTCTTCAAATTTTTTGTTTTCTGGATTATCTACGTGGTACTTCTTTGAAGTTCGGTATCTTTTCAAGTATTTAGGGTGTCTCTTGTATGTGTGAACTGTGACAACTAGTGTCTTCTCTTGTTTGTTTGATGTGATTAATCCTTTTTTTGATCTCATGATTTAGGGTTAGGTTCTTCGTTTGAAGTTTCGTGTATGATTGTTTTCATTTGCGCGATGTATTTTCTTTGTTCTCGGATTTTGTGTCCAGCTTTTCCTTGTCCAGATCGAATGTTGAATCTTGATTTGAAAAGGTCTTTTTCAACTTTTTTGATCTCTGCGAGAATCTTTGTTTTATCTAATTTTCTTAGTTCTTCTAGAGTGTGCATTATTAGTTTTTACTGATTACTTTGCATTTTACGGGCAGTTTGTATGCTGCGAGTCTTAGTGCTTCTTTTGCCATGTCGTCTTCGATACCATCCATTTCAAACAGTACTCGTCCAGGCTTTACCATGACCACGAATCGGTCTGGTGCACCTTTACCTGATCCCATTGGTACTTCCGCACCTTTCTTTGTGATCGGTTTGTGTGGGAATACTGGGATCCAGATTTTTCCTCCTCTCTTTGTGTATCTTGTGATCACTCTTCTGGCAGATTCGATCTGTCTTGCAGTTACTTCTGCAGTTGATAGTGCTTTGAGTCCGAATGTTCCGAAGTTCAAGGCATTACCTGTGTGAGAGTTTCCTGCGAACGATCCTCTTAGGCGGTGTTCTTTTCTATGTTTTTGCTTACGTGGTTGTAACATTTCTTATGATTGTTTAATTTCTTCGATTTGGTCCTGGAGAGCTTTTACTCTGTCTTTTTTGAATACTTCTCCTTTGTAGATCCAAACTTTGATTCCGATAGCTCCGTATGTTGTTCGTGCTGTTCCTGCTGCGTAGTCAATGTCTGCTCTGAATGTGTGTAGTGGGATCTTTCCGAGTGAGAAGAATTCTTCACGAGCGATTTCTACTCCGTTTAGACGTCCTGCGATTTTTACTTTTGCTCCTTTCGCTCCTGCTTCCATTGCTTTCTCGATTCCCATTTTGCATGCTCTTCTGTATGAAACTCGTTTTTCTACTTGTTGAGCGATGTTTTCTGCTAGTGTTTCAGCATCTAGGGCTGGTTTCTTGATCTCTTTGATATTGATTGCAAACACTGTGCTGAATCTTTTGTCTAACATTATCTTTAGATCTTCGATTACTGCTCCTCCTCTTCCGATGATCACACCTGGTTTAGCTGTGTGAATGTTTACGATTACTTTTCCTTGTGTTCTTAGAATTTCAATTTTTGATACACCACCTTCTTTTAATTTTTCTTTTAGGAGTTTCTCGATTTCTAGGTCTTCATGGAGTAGGCGAGCGTAGTCACGCTTGCTTGCGTACCATTTTGAGTCCCAGTCACGGGTGATTCCTAATCTAATTACTTTTGGGTTTATTTTTTGTCCCATGTGGCTTAAGTTATTTAGTTTCTTCAGGTTTAGTTTCTTCTTTCTTTGGTTCTGGTTTAGTTTCTGGCTTTGCTGCTACTTGTGCTTTTGCAGTTAGCTCTACTCTTATGTGTGAGTTTCTCTTTCGGATCGGGTGAACTCTTCCTCTTGAAGCTGGAACGCTTCTTTTGTATGTAACTCCTTCGTTTACTACGATATGTTTGATAACTAGGTCGTCTTTCTTCTGTTTCAAATTGTTCTCTGCGTTAGCTATTGCTGATTCGATTACTTTTGCAATTAATGGTGCCGCTTTCTTTGGTGTGAATTTCAAGATGTCTAATGCGTCTTGAACCTCTTTGTTTCTCACCAAACCTGCGACCAAGTTGGCTTTTTTTGATGAGATCCTGATATTTCTTGCTGTTGCTATCATTGTTTTATTAGTTTGTGCTATTTAGCGAGTTTACCACCGTGGCCTTTGAACTTTCGTGTTGGAGAGAATTCTCCAAGTTTGTGACCTACCATACTTTCAGTAACGAATACCGGTATGAATTGTTTTCCGTTGTGAACTGCGAATGTGTGTCCTACGAATTCTGGTGAGATGTCTGAGTTCCGCGCCCAAGTCTTAATTGGTTGCTTTTGCCCAGCGTCATCCAGTTTCTGCACTTTCTTCTGCAGTTTTGCATCAACGTATGGTCCTTTTTTTGTACTTCTAGCCATGATGTCTAGACTTTAAGATATTTTTATCAGTTGAACGTCTTCTTCTTGTTTTGAATCCGAGAGCTGGCATTCCCCATGGGGTTTTTGGATGTTTCAACCCGATTGGTTGATTTCCTTCACCACCACCATGTGGATGGTCGCATGGGTTCATCGCTTTACCTCTTACTTGTGGTCTTCTTCCCATCCATCTCTTTCTTCCTGCTTTTCCGATCTTTATATTTGAGTGTTCTTCATTACTTACTTTTCCGATTGTCGCGAAACATTCTTTCGGTACCAATCTTATTTCTCCAGAAGGCATTTTTACTTGGGCTCTCTTTGTTTCTAGAGAGATGATTGTTGCTGCTCCTCCTGCTGTTCTGATGTATTGTCCTCCTTTTCCTGGTACTGTTTCTAGGTTGTGAATCTCGTATCCGATAGGGATGTGCTTGAGAGTCATTCTGTTTCCTGGGAGAACTTTTGCTTTAATCTTTGTGTTGATTTCGTCTCCTACCTTGATTCCTTCTGGTGCAATGTGATATCTCTTGTCTCCGTCCTTGTAGACTACGAGCATGATGTAGGCTGTTCTGATCGGATCGTATTCTACAGCACTTACTTTACCAGGGATATCTAATTTATCTGTTTGCTTGAAGTCGATTGTTCTGTACATTTTTTTGTGACCTCCTCCTCTGTGTCGGCAAGTGATCTTACCTCTATTGTTTCGTCCTGAGTTTGTCTTGATTCTTCTTGTTAAGCTTTTTTCTGGAGTTGTCTTAGTTACTTCATCGAATGAAGCTGAAGACATATGTCTTTTCGCTGGGGAAGTTGCTTTGTATTTTTTTAGTGCCATGTTCTTTTAAGCTTATTTTATCTTGTTAGGGTCGATTGTTTTACCTTTTTCGATTGAAATGATTGCTCTTTTTGCAACTGGTCTCTTTGCCCATTCTTTACCTCTTCTGATCATTCTTGTCTTCTTCGGCATCAATCTTGTAGTGATTTTGATAGGTTTTACTCCGTAAAGTTCTTCGAAAGCTTTCTTGATTGTGATCTTGTCTGCTTCTCTTAGAACTACGAATTCGTATTTGCCTTGCTCTTGGAGCACTGTGCTCTTCTCTGTTACGACTGGTCTGATTATTGAAAATAGTTTATTCATCTGTTGTTGCTTTTACAGCTTTTGTAGGATTCAAAAATACCTCTTCCAATTTCTCTAGTGCTTTTTCCGTGAAGAGGATGTTATCAAATTTTTGAAGGTCCTTAATGTTAAGGTAATTTACGTGAATAGTTTTTGCTTTAGCAATGTTTCTGCTAGATCGTTCTATAGTCTCGTCTCTTCCAGGTACTACTATTAGTACATCTCTTTTTATAGGTAGTTTCTTTAGAAGGTCTACGAATGTTTTAGTCTTTGTTTCTCCTTCGTATGTTTCTAGAGCTAGTACCATTCCGTCTCGTGCTTTCTCAGAAAGTGCGCAGAATAGAGCTTTTCTTCTCATCTTTTTTGGCATTGCCTTTGAGAAGTTTCTGTCTTTTGAAGGTCCGAAAACGACACCACCACCTCTGATGTGTGTTGCGCTTACTGTACCTTGTCTTGCTCGGCCTGTTCCTTTTTGTCGGAAAGGTTTTGCTCCACCTCCTGCTACTGCTGCTCGAGTTTTTGTGTGAGCTAATACTCTTCTATTGTTTGCTAATTGATATACAAGTGCTTGGTGAACTAGATCTTTGTTGAATGGTACCTCGAAAATTTCTTTTTTTAGAGTTACTTCTCCTTTCTTTTCTCCTGATTGTGCGTATAGATCTGCTTTCATATTATTTTTGGATGATTACTAGTCCTCCGCTTGGACCTGGCACTGAGCCTTTGAGTCCGATTAAGTTTTCTTTAGGATCGATATATGCGATCTTGATGTTTCTTGTTGATACGTTTGCGTGTCCCATGTGACCTGGCATCTTTTTACCTTTATCTACTCTTCCTGGTTTTGCGCAGGCTCCTATTGAACCTGGTTCTCTATGATGGTGGGAACCGTGTGTTTCTGGTCCTCTTCCAAAATTGTGTCTCTTAATTACACCTTGGAAACCTTTACCTTTTGAAACTGCAGTGATCTTTGCCACTTCTTCAATTTCTTGGAATGATTCTAGAGTGATTTGATCTCCTTTCTTGTATTCTGCACCTTCTTCAGTTTTGAATTCGCTTAGGTGGTAGAACTTTTTAGTCTTTGTTGGTCTCTTTAATTTAGAAAACCCCAGAACTATCGCCGGATATCCGTCTTTCTCAGTTGTTTTAACTTGTGCAACCTCGTTAGGTTCACACTTGATAACTGTGATTGGGATCACGCGACCATCTTCCTGAAAGATTCGAGTCATACCTATTTTTTTGCCGAGTATTCCTGACATAATATATAGAGGTTAATTACCTTTGTTCTCCTTTTGGAGAGGTAAGCTTCAGACAGATTTACGGCAAACCCGTCTAGAAGACATATTAACATGCTTGGTCAAAATGCTGCTGCACTATACAGAAGGGGTATATGGGAGTCAAGAGTTTTTTTGAGGGTTTTTTATAGGGAGTGACTGGGGGTTGACAAAGGGTGGGGGATGGGGTATAGTCTTCTCCTAATTATTAACAATTATTATTATGATTGAACAACAACCAGGGTCTGTTCCCTTTCCGGGGGCTCCAGTTCCTGACTCTATGGATCCTAGATACCAAGCTCTTGCAGACTCTCTGCGTGGAGTGATGGGGCAAAATCCCGCTATTATAAAGGAGGAAAACACAGAACCTTCTGCTGACGGCAATATGATTAGTGGAATTGAGGAGCGTACTGCGGCTGCTTTGCATGCTATTACTAGAGCTTTGTATGGTGATGGAGCTGATTATCATGGTGGTTTTGGAAGGATTGAGGAATCTTTTCCTGTAGCTGCGGGTGTTGATGACTCACCTAGAAGTGAACTTGAAGTTGCTTTGAGAATGATTGGTATTCCTGTTGATAGTTTTAAGGCAAGAAAGGCTTTGCATGAAACTGTTGAGAGTCTTATTGATGACCAAGGTTTGGTTAGTAGGAAAGATAGAGAGCGTTTGCAGGGTGAAATTGCAAGGATTGTACGAAGAATGACTCCAAAATCTTAGATTTGAATTGTGAATTTATAAAGAATAGTAAAAACACCTCTGATAAGGGGTGTTTTTTTGTTGTTGTGTGTTCTTGGGTAGATTGACAAACCTGTCCAATGGCTTTATAATAGTTAGTGTTTGATTAACTAATTGTTTATGAAGTCTTCTTTTCAAGAGCCAACTTTCGTTAAGGGGAGAGGTGAGGAATCAGTTTCTCTGGATGTTTATCCGGAGTTTAGGGCTTTTGCTAAAGGAGTAAGGGCTTATGTAGCTGCAGATAGCACTATGAGGGTGGAGTCACCAGGTAGTAAGTGTAATGTTTTGAAGGGTGTTGGTAGAAGAACTAATTTAGCAGTACAGCAGGTTCTAGATTATTTTGATTTTGAATTGGGGGTTTCTATTGCGGGAATAGGGAGGGCGACTTTTCATGAGATGTTTCCTGGTGTGAAGGCTGAATTGGACCGTAATCTTGAAGAAAATGGGGGGATTGGTCAAGAGCAAGCGATTATGATGATTGAGGCGGCTTTGGGGGAGATTTTAGCGAAAATTAATGCAACTGGAGAAAGAGAAGATGTTCGTGGCGAAGTTTGGGGTTCGATTAAAAAATCTTTACCTGTTGTTATGGGTGAAGAAAGGATCCCTCTGGTTTCTTCTGAGGAATATGATGGAATTGCTGAGGGGTAGGGTGGTCTAATGTTGAAAAGTCTCTGCTTCGGTTAGTAGTCTTAGCTCATTTCCTGATACTCGGAATTCCAAGAGGCCTGTTTCGTTGTCAAATGATAGTCCTGCGTGCCATTTATTTGCAGAGATTCCTATTTCTCTTTGGGCGTTTTCATCTATTAGGAGTGTTGATAGTCTAAATGAAGCCATTTTTACTGCTCTTTCAAACCATGTTCCTCTGATTGAATTGTCTGATACAGTGCTGATATCTTCCCATTTTGTAGTGTCAATTTCGAATTCTAATCGTAGGGGGTAATCTGTTGTAACTCCACCTTCCTCAGTTCTTGCTTCTAATTCTTCAACAAGTGAATCTATGCATTCCCATGTTATAAATGCTGCTAAATCTTCACATTTTACTGTTTCTAGATTTCTGATGGCTAATTGTCGCATCAGGGTTGTAACAATTTCTATAGAGGCTGTTGTAGATTCTAGATTTTCTCCTTCAATCCTATCTGGAACGTTCATAAGTAGTGTTGCGGCAGCTCTGTCAAAATCTGACAATTCAGATAGATCTGGGATTAAATCTTTTAAGTCTCTTTTTAATGTATGTATCTGGTCTAATAGGGTGTCAATCTCTTCTGATGGAAGGAGTTCGTGTTGTATGGCTGGGTGTGATTCTGGAGTGTTTCCCGTGTATTGTCCGAAAGTAACTGCTCTTGGGATGTCGTGTGCTGTTATTGGGGCTATTTTTCTGCCTTTTTCATCTGCCTTTATATTTACGTCTTTATCTTCTCCTACTACTGGGATATCTACTTTTAGGGTTGTTGTTGCTTGTATTCTGCTTACTGTAGCAAGGGCTTCTTTGGGTATGACAAGGTCATCCATTCTGTGTGGACCTGGTTTCCCGTCAGTTTCTCTTTTGGGAGCCAATAATGATTTTGGTGCTTTGTTCATTAGTTTAGATTAAGGCGTTTATTGTGCCCTATTTTAGCTAACTTGTCAAGGTCTTGAGTGTGGTGACGGTTTAGTCGTCAGCCAACATCTTGATTTCGATTTCTACACCTGCTGGGAGAGATACGTTTGAAAGAGATTCGATAGTCTTTGGAGCGACGTCTGTGATGTCGATAAGACGTTTGTGAGTTCTCATTTCGAATTGTTCTCGAGAAGTTTTGTGAACGAAAGTTGATTTGTTCACTGTGATTTTTTCGATTCTTGTAGGAAGGGGGATTGGGCCCGCTACTACTGCACCAGTTCTTTCGGCTGTGTCGATAATGAGTTTTGCTGTTTCATCGATCACTTTGTGGTCGAAAGCTTTGATTCTGATACGGATTTTTTGTTTGTTTGCCATGGGTATGGGTGGTTATTTATCTATTGATTGAAGTGTTTCTGGGTTGAATGCGATTGATGCTGAGGCTCCTCTGAATACTCGGACTACTTGTCCGTTTACGTCTAAGGTTACTTTTATCAATGTTGCTCCTGCTGGGTCGGTCGCTTCTCTTGGAGCCCAGACCATTTTTGATTGTCCGGGTAGATTTTTTTCTGATGGTTTTTGAATCAATCCTGCTCTTGCTAGTTGAGCTCTGGCTATTATTTCTTTAGCTCCGTTGTTGTCATCTTCTGAGAGTCCTAGGAGAGAGTGTAGTGTTTCTGGCATATCTTTGAGTTTAGGGTTTAAAAAAAATACCGAGATTCTCTCGGCTTGTATTAATAAGCTATGTTTGAAGTGTTGAGAGAATGTCCATCCTCCTGAATGGAGGGGAGGGCTGAGCCGATAAAATCATCGGGTCAGACTGTCGGGGGGAAATGACTTCCTTTTAAGGCCCTTCAAGGCCGAAACAGTCTCTGAAGGGCGTATAAAAAGCAATTATTCGGTGTTTTTTTTCCGATCACCTATGCGGTGATCGGGCCACAGGATCGGCTTGCGCCTCTCTGTGGCTATTCCATAATCTTTGCGATAACTCCGGCACCAACTGTTCGTCCACCCTCACGGATAGCGAATCTAGTACCTTCGTCAAGTGCGATTGGTGAACCAAGTGTAACGATCATGTTTACTTTGTCACCAGGCATAACCATCTCTACGTCAGCTGGCAATTCTACAGATCCAGTAACATCAGTTGTTCGGATGTAGAATTGAGGTTTGTATCCTTTGAAGAATGGAGTGTGTCTACCACCCTCATCTTTTGTTAGGATATAAACTTCAGACTCGAATTTTGTGTGTGGAGTGATTGATCCAGGTTTAGCACATACTTGTCCTCTTTCGATTTCTTCACGTTCGATACCTCTAAGTAGAAGTCCAACGTTATCACCAGCTCTACCTTCATCAAGAGTTTTTCTAAACATCTCAACTCCAGTAACGACAACTTTACGAGTGTCTTTGATACCGATGATTTCGATTTCTTCGTTAGAGTTAACGATACCTTGTTCTACTCTACCTGTTGCAACTGTACCTCGTCCTTTAATTGAGAATACGTCTTCGACTGGCATCAAGAATGGTTTGTCGAGAACACGTTCTGGTTGTGGGATGTATGTATCAAGAGCTGCAAGAAGTTCAACGATTGGTTTTGTAGCTTCTTCATCATCTGGGTTTTCAAGTGCTTTAAGAGCAGAACCTTTGATGATTGGAGTATCGTCTCCAGGGAATTCATATTTAGTAAGGAGTTCACGAACTTCCATCTCTGATAGTTCAGCGATTTCAGGATCAGCAAGATCCATTTTGTTCATGAATACTACTATATAAGGAACGTTAACCTGCTTTGCAAGTAGGATGTGCTCACGAGTTTGTGGCATTGGTCCGTCTGCAGCAGATACTACCAAGATAGCACCGTCCATTTGAGCAGCACCTGTGATCATGTTCTTTACATAATCGGCATGTCCTGGACAATCTACGTGTGCGTAGTGTCTTGCTTCTGTTTCGTATTCTTGGTGAGAAGTCGCGATAGTAATACCACGTTCTTTCTCTTCGGGAGCATTGTCGATTTGATCAAAAGCGACAGCTTTGTTAGCTCCTCCCATTTTTTTTGCAGCCACTGTTGTGATAGCTGCTGTAAGTGTGGTCTTACCGTGATCAACGTGTCCGATTGTACCTACGTTGACGTGTGGCTTGGACCGATCGAATGCACCTTCAGCCATAGTTAGATTTTTTAATGAAATATTTGATATATTTGAAATGCGGGGGATATACTAGCGAACTTACTTTTAATGTGCAAGTGAATTTCTTGGTGTTTGTTCCGGAGGTCCGGGGGGCTTAGGTATTGCCCGGGCAATACCTGGAAAAGGCCCGCGCCCGGGCATCAAACTTAGCTTGCGCGTTTTGCGATGATTTCTTCTGCTACACTAGTAGGAACTTTGGCATAATGTCCGAATTCCATTGATGAGCTCGCTCGACCTTGTGTCATAGATCTTAGGTCTGTTACGTATCCAAACATGTTAGATAGTGGCACCTCTGCTTTGATGAATTTTGCCATACCTCTCTCTCCTGATTCTTTGATTTGTCCTCTTCGTGAGTTTAGGTTACCCATTACATCTCCGAAGTATTCTTCCGGCGTTACTACTTCTACATTCATAACTGGCTCAAGGATAACTGCCTTGGCTTTTTTTGAACCGTTTTGGAAAGCGATACTTGCTGCGATCTTGAAGGCCATCTCTGATGAATCCACATCATGGAATGATCCATCGTAAAGCTCTGCTTTCAAATCTACCATTGGATATCCAGCCAAGACACCACGTGTCATAGCTTCTTGGATTCCTTTGTCTACTGCAGGGATGTATTCTCTTGGGATCTTTCCTCCTACGATTGAGTTTGTGAATTCGTAACCTTCTCCTGGTTCTTGTGGAGTAAGTTTTAGATGTACGTGACCAAATTGACCACGACCACCTGTTTGCTTTGAGTATTTTTCTTCGATTGTGACTTCTTCTTGGATTGTTTCTCTGTATGCAACTTGCGGGTTACCGATGTTTGCTTCTACTTTGAATTCACGTTTCATTCTGTCTACGATGATATCCAAGTGAAGTTCTCCCATTCCTGAGATGATAACCTGACTTGTTTCTTCGTCTGTCTTAACTTGGAAAGTTGGGTCTTCTTCAGAAAGTTTTTGAAGAGCCATACCCATTTTTTCTTGGTCGGCTTTTGTCTTTGGTTCTACTGCAATCGCGATTACTGGCTCTGGGAATGTGATGTTCTCCAGAACGATTTGGTCTCCTTGGTCGCAGAGAGTGTCTCCAGTTTTTGTTTTCTTAAGACCTACTACTGCGGCGATGTCTCCGGCGTGTACTGATTTGATTTCTTCACGAGAGTTTGCGTGCATTTGTAGGATTCGTCCCATTCTTTCTTTTGTGTCTGAGTTTGAATTGTATACGTAACTTCCTGCATCAACCTTTCCTGAGTAAACACGGAAGAATGTGAGTGTTCCTACGAAAGGGTCGGTTGCGATTTTGAAGGCGATAGCTGAGAAAGGTTCTTCGTCTATAAGTTTTCTTTCGATTTCTTCTTCGCTTCGTGGCTTAGTTCCTTTTACTGGTGGAAGATCCATTGGTGAAGGAAGGTACCAACAAGCTGCGTCGAGTACCAATTGGGCACCAACGTTCTTGAGGGCTGAACCACACATCACTGGGTACATTTCGTTTGTGATTGTTGCTTTTCGGATTCCAGCTTTGATTTCTGCTGTTGTTGGTTCTTCTCCGTTGATGAATTTTTCCATTAGGTTGTCGTCGAATTCTGAAACTTTTTCGATCATTGTTGCTCTCCATTCTTCGACTTTGTCAGTCATATCTGCTGGGATTTCTACTTCTTTTATATCTACACCTAGTTCTCCTTCGAATTCGTAAGCTTTTCTTTCGATAAGATCGACTACACCTTTGTGGTCGTTCTCAGCTCCGATTGGAAGTTGGATTGCTACTGCGTTTGGTGAAAGTCTTTCCCAAATTGTTTTGATACTCATTTCGAAGTCTCCACCCATTTTGTCCATCTTGTTGATGAAGGCGATACGTGGAACTGAATATTTGTCTGCTTGTCTCCATACTGTTTCTGATTGTGGTTCTACACCTTGTGCTCCATCAAAAACTACAACTCCTCCATCTAGTACACGGAGTGCTCGTTCTACTTCTGCTGTAAAGTCTACGTGCCCTGGAGTGTCAATAATATTGATTCTGTATTTTTGGTCTCCGTTTGAAGGTTTCCAGAAACATGTAGTTGCTGCTGAAGTGATTGTGATACCTCTTTCTCTCTCTTGTTCCATCCAGTCCATTTGAGATTCACCATCGTGTGTCTCACCGATTTTGTGAGTTGTACCTGTGTAATATAGGATACGTTCTGTTACGGTTGTTTTTCCGGCGTCAATATGGGCGATGATCCCGATATTACGTAAGAAATTTAAATCTTCAGCCATGTTTTTTTAGTTAGTTATTGGTTGTTGGTTGCGGTTTTCGTTGCGAAATTCGCATTGGCGAAAAGCCGCGAGTATTATAGGGAGTAAGAGAGGGAAGTCAAGGGGAGGGTTATGGGGTGGGTTGTTCTGGATATACTTCTGATTGTAATTCTAATATTCTTTTTCTCAAGATTTCTGTGGTCTCTCCTGCTACTCCTGCGGTTCTCCAATTCATGGCTTCTGCGATGAGGGCTCTGAGTTGTTCTTGAGGGGTCCACAAGAATTCTTTCATTTCCTTAATGAATGTTCTTGCTGAGTGTTCGGGGGTCCATTCTGGGAGGGGCATGGGGTGGGTTTAAGAAGCGACACTGAATATTCTTTTGTGGCCGGGGCGTAGCTTGTATTCGTAATCGCAGGTTACAACTCCATCTCCTATCTCTGTGGGGAGGAAGTCGTATGCGTGGACTACGTTGTTATCTGTTGGTTTTTTTCTGTCAGAGTCAGGGGTGATGCTTGGGTATATTCCCATTTGGAGGTCTGCCCATACGCCGTCTTCTACTTTTTCACAAAGAACGGTGCGGTCTTCTGTGACTTCTCCGCTTGGGTCAATTGATACTATTCTTACCATTTTTCCTCCGAACATTTTTGTTAATCGTCTGATTCCTTTTCTGCCTATGAGGTCTTTTTCGTATCCTTCTACTAGTTCTGCTGCTCGATTTCGTGTGATTGCGCATGCGAATTCGACACTTCTTTTTCCATTTGCGATGTCTGCTAATGATTGAGCGTCTCTTTTCTTGTCGTATTCTGGATGTAGTTTTACTGGAGTTTCATTTTGAAGCATTGCTGCTCTTACTGCTTCGTTGGTGGTAAGTGCTGCTATGTATAGTTCTTTTGCTGGGTAGTGGAGGCCTTCTATTTTAAAAGTGTGTTTTTTTGTTGTACTGATGTTGTTTCTGTGGGCTGTTGAGGGGGTTGTTGGTTCTACTCCTAGTTCTTGGAGGATTTGGTTTGTTGAGAGGGGAGTTGCTTCTTGTGGTTCTTGTGATGGGGGCATGGGGTGGGGTGAGATATTAATTATAAAAAGGAGACAATTGTACTGCTGAGAGCGGATGGTTGTCAAATTTGGGGGAGGAGGATTTCTAGTGTTATTCCGGCATGGGTTATTTCTTGGACCCTAACTCTAACTTGTTGGCCCACTGCTTGGACATTTCTCCAGTTTTCAGGTAGGTCTTCAGGTAATACGTATCCTTCTGTTACAGATGTTTTTGGAGTTTTTTTTAAGGTTATAAAAAGCCCGTAGTCTCCTTGGCTAGTGATAACGCCTTCCCTTGTAGGGTATGGTGACATTGGTCTGGGCATGCGCGTGCGTTAAAGTTAAAAATGGGCGTCATCTTAACGCTTTTCTAGGTGGGGGGCAAGTTGGATTTTGGAGGGGGCTTTTACAGAGGTTCGTACCCTGATTTCTCGATTTTGTCTTTGATGTAGTCTGCGGTTTGGGGATCTCCTTCAGTGAATTCTTTTCCTCTTCGGAGGACTAGTTCAACCAGCTCGCCGTTTTTGTGGGTTTTGTATCCTCTTAGGACTGTTGAGGCTATTCTTTTGAATTCGACTATGTTTGCGAAAGGTTTTTCCTGTGATTTTAGGAGGAGGGTTGCGGCGGTTTTGATGACGATTTCGGGAGTTTTGTATCCTTTATGGTATTTGGCTATTATGTAGAATGTTTTGTCGTCTAGGTCTTTGCCCTTGAGGTTTGTTAAGTCTATTTGGGGGAGTAGGTCTGGGAAAGATTTTGCGGTGGAATCAAGGACTGATAGCAAGAGGCCTAGGTCTTGGTTCATGAATGGGAGCGCATCTGCTAGGACTTTTTCGAATATTTCTTGAGTGAAGGCTTGGGGGTCTGGGATTCCTTTTGTTTGTTCTTTTTTTTCTCGTTCTTGTAGCCATCCCGTAGTATAGGCGAGATTGCGTGTAGTGATTGAAACATAAGCTCGTGCATCTTTTGTTTTCAAGAGAGGTTTTCCAATGGTGATTACCTTGTCTAAGTAAGAGGTGTCGTAGTCCAGAAAACGTATTTGTTGGACGGCTCTTTCGTAGGATTCGATGTCTGTTGATAGGAGGGGTGTGAATTTTTCGAGGAGGTCTTCTAGTTTTACTTCTCCTTTTGCGATTTCGGGTTCTCCGTTAACGAATTCGGTGGAGAAATCTTTTTTTAATTTGTCTGCTGGTGTTTGGGGTGATTCTGAATCTGGGTTTTGAGATGGTGATTGAGATGGCATGAGGGTGGGGATTAATTGGTTGAATTATGACGGTAGGGGCGGGGAGTGTCAAATTTGGGGAGAGGTTGACGTGTTTTGGGGCTTGGCGTATGGTTATCTCCAATAATTTTGTATTATGGCTGGACTTACAATGACTCCTAGATTGGAATTGAAGCATACAATGCCGATGAGTTCTGCTGGGCTTTCGGTTATGATGGAGCTTACTCATCAGCAGGCTTTGGTGTTGGTGGAGGAATTGGTTGCGGATGTTGTGGCTGGTAGGATAGAGGAGGTTATGGCAGGGAGTACGGAAAAGGGAAAAGGTAAAGG